>Ga0208599_1000035_pt1 | contig 50949 bp, 31 predicted proteins | sample LakMenEpi17Aug12_FD_150706 | JGI IMG/M metagenome (GOLD analysis project Ga0208599, IMG submission 150706) | Freshwater microbial communities from Lake Mendota, WI - 17AUG2012 deep hole epilimnion (SPAdes) | ecosystem: Environmental > Aquatic > Freshwater > Lake > Epilimnion/Euphotic zone ... | reverse complement strand
ACATTATCAAAAACGCAAAAACCAAAATTTATAACCAATCGGGGTATTTTATTTCGGATGGAGAAGATGTTTATTGGATTGATTATTTAAAAAATTCGGTTTCAATTAATACCAATCGAACGCTTGCGCAAAGTATCAATAGGCTGGATAATTCAAGTATTCAGTATTATAAAGAGGGTATTTTGTATAGCTATTTCCCGTCTACTGGGGCACTAGATACCATTGTTATTGATGAATCTAAGTTTGTTAAAGAACCTGATGCTTTATGGGGATTGAGATTTGAGCTACTTACTATATGGCCGCTACTGCTTGGTTTATTCTTATTTATACTGTCACTTTGGTATTTTTTTAGTGTTCCATCTAAAAAGGTTCAAAAAAGAGGTACCGAAATTCTAACGCAGAGCTTTAAAAAGCTAGATGTATCATTTAATCAAACCGAACTTTCACTTATAGATCTATTAATTGAAAAATCTTTGGTAGGAGCAACAGCTACCATTAATGACATTAACTATGTACTTGGCATCAAAGACAAGAATGTGGGGATGCAAAAAAAGGTAAGAAGTGATGTTATTAACGGAATTAATGAGCGCTTTAAGTATGCTACCAGCCAAGATATTCAGTTGGTTTTAAGCGTAAGAAGTGAAACCGATAAGCGATATTTCGAGTATTTTATAGCTAAAAATCAAATAAGCGAGGTTCAAAAGTTGATAAAAGTATAGGTTATTTCCTATTTATTTACTTTTTTTATAGCTGTAAATTAAAAAATTGATCAAGTTGATATTTTTATTTTACTGATTATCAATGTAATAATAATATTGTTACAAATAATTTAAGTTTAATTACATTTTTATTAAACAAAGATGTGCGTTCTTATGGATATTTACATTTTATGTAATATCCTTATTCAAGCGTATATCCTTCTATGAGTTTTGCCCCCTACTTGTATTTCTCTTTTGTACTTGTCTCCCTGTTTTCAATACTAGAAGTTACAAAAAACTTTAAGCATTCTTTATTTCTAAAAATCCAATTTATTGGATTACTAACTTTCGCTAGTGTTATTAATTTATTTTTATTTAAAGGGCCAATAACTGAGGTTGAGTTATCAATTGTAAGGTTATTAATTGATCTGATGCCCATATTTGTGCTCAACATAGCATTGATATTGTATGCCTATAAAATTCCAACTTGGCTTTTTATTGTTGAAATAGTAGCTGGTATTATCGGCGCTGTTTTAGTGGGCATATTTACATCAAACACCCCTAGTAATTTTAATCATTCAGAAAGTTTGAACTTATTTACAATTGCGGCTACTACAAATTGGTCTATAAAAATATTTCGAATGCTGTTGCTTTCAGCATATTTCCTCTTTTTTGTTGGCTTTATTACAAAAAGCACATTTTTTGAACAGCAAAAAAATCAATTTTTTAAACCATTGCGTTTTTGGATTACACTTATGATATTAGGATTTGTACTATATATAGTAGAAAATGCCCTGCCTATTCATGTGTACACAAAGGGCGTTTATTCGACTCATGTTTTACCCATATATCTTTTGTTAGGCATACTGTACAGGCCGCAAAGTATCAATGCTGCCTGGTATCAGTTTGATGATTTAAGCAGTATTAATAAAGTAGAAATTTCTAAAGATAATTTTGAAATCGCTTTTTATGCATCGCACTTTTATTTAAAAGAGAAAGCGAGTATCGAAAATTTATCAGTTGATTTAGACTCAAATAAAATAATACTTACTGCTTTCATTAAAAAAAATACAGGACTTGGTTTTGCAGATTTAATCAATAAAAGTAGGGTAGACTATTTAGTAGAATTATTAAGAGAAGGCAAACATGAAGATTATACAATTGAAGCATTGGCAAAAATGTCTGGCTTTGGATCGAGACAAACGATGTATAAAGCCTTTGCTAAATTTAAAAATCAATCCCCCACAGATTTTATTGAATCCCTAAAACATTAATTTTTGCGGACAATACGTCAATGTTACATGTAATTATAGCCTTGCGACATATCAAATAATTTATTCTATAATAAAAAAAATAGTTTAGCTCCACTTCTTTTGTTTTGCTGCATAGCATTATCTAAAAGTTTCGTGTATGCAAAAAATTCTACTTTTTTTATTTATATCCTTATTACATTTTGAGGTTTTTGCTCAAGTTGTAATTCCTCCCGCAAGCCCACTAATTTTAAATACAAGCGGCGGCACGGGTATAGTGTCTAGCAGTTATATCATTGATTGGAGCGTTGGAGAAGCTACCCTAATCGAAACTTATTTTGGTAGAAATGGCTCTCCTTCAAGTAGGGTAGGTACTTTTTGGAATGTAACAAGTGGTGTACTTCAACCCTTCGACAAATTATATAAGCCAACAAGGCCTACCTGGCTCCCCGAAGAGGTCATTATATATCCAATTCCGGCAGTTGGTGTCATTACCATCAACATTCAATCATTTGCCGTAGGTAAATTAATGTTTCAGCTAGTAACCCAAGAAGGAAAAATATTAGGTACTACTAGTATTGATAAAAATGCTTTTCAACTCATCGAAAAAACAGACTTAACCAGGCTAAGCGCCGGCGTTTATTATATAAAACTTATTCTTGAAAACTTAGCTGGTGAAAAAATAAAATCTGGTGCATTTAAAATTATAAAAGAGAGAAAATGATAAAAAAATACATTTTTATTGCAGCGATGTTGGTTTTAGTATTAAGTGCCAAGGCACAAATCCCCCAACAATTAAATTATCAAGGTATTGCCCGAAATGCAAGCGGAGAGCCTATTTCTACACATGTAATAACCGTTCGCTTATCAATTATTGATAGCGCTTCTAATGGAATTGTAACCTACCAAGAAACAAAAACCGTTTCTACCAACTATGTTGGTTTGTTTACGATTGTAATTGGTGCTCCGGGAGGTACAAATGTAATTGGAACCATCGCTTCAATTAATTGGTCTACTGGAAAAAAATATATCAAATTAGAAATTGATCCAAACGGTGCTTCTAATTTTTCGCTTGTTGGCATGAATCAGTTACAAAGTGTTCCATTTGCATTGGCTGCAGAACCTGTTGGTCCGGCTGCTGGTGATTTTACAGGTAGTTTTCCGGCACCAACTATTGCTAATGGCGCTGTAAGTCTCGCAAAACTAAATCCACTTGTAGTTACAACCATTAATGGTAAATTAAGCATTAGTGATACTGCTACTATGCTACTTCCGTATGTGAAGCAAACGGCACTTACAACTTTGTTGTCAAATACTGTGCGTCTGTCTGATTTTGACTTAAAAGAAAACACTGCTAATAAATCAGTTACAACTGCACTTGGCAATAGTGATATTTTATTTCCTACGCAAAACGCCGTCAAAACCTATGTAGATGCTGCTATTGCTACTACCGCTATTGCAGATGCATCTATTACCGATGCAAAAATCATTAGCCTAAGTGGGAGTAAATTAACCGGAACAGTTGCCATTGTAAATGGTGGAACTGGTGCAAATACCGTAGCAGCCGCTAAAACTAATTTTGCACTTAACAATGTAGATAATACTTCGGATGTAAATAAACCCATCAGTACGCTTACCCAAGCTGCGCTTAATGCAAAAGAAAATACTGCTAACAAATCAATTACAACTACACTTGGTACCAGCGATGTTTTATTCCCTACACAAAACGCCGTTAAAACATATGTAGACGCGGCGGTAGCGGGTGTTTCAATTACAGACGGTTCTATTACCGATTCAAAAATAATTAGTGTAAGCGCTAGTAAATTAACGGGTGTTGTGGCTGTTGCAAATGGCGGAACTGGCGCAAGCACTGTGGCTGCTGCAAAAACTAATTTAGCATTAAATAATGTGGACAATACTTCTGATGTAAATAAACCTATTAGCACGCTTACCCAAGCTGCGCTTAATGCAAAAGAAAATACTGCTAACAAATCAATTACAACTACACTTGGTACCAGTGATGTTTTATTCCCTACACAAAACGCCGTTAAAACCTATGTAGATGCTGCGGTTGCGGGGGTTACCGTTACAGACGGATCTATTACAGATTCAAAAATAATTAGTGTAAGCGCGAGCAAAATAACAGGAACAGTTGCCATTGCAAATGGCGGAACTGGCGCAAGCACTGTGGCTGCTGCAAAAACTAATTTAGCACTAAATAATGTAGACAATACTTCTGATGTAAATAAACCTATTAGTTTACTTACACAGGCTGCACTTGACTTAAAAGAAAACGCTGCTAATAAATCAGTTACAACCACACTTGGTACTAGTGATGTATTATTCCCTACGCAAAACGCTGTTAAAACATATGTAGATGCGGCGGTTGCGGGGGTTACCGTTACAGACGGATCTATTACAGATTCAAAAATAATTAGTGTAAGCGCGAGCAAAATAACAGGTGTTGTGGCTGTTGCCAATGGTGGTACTGGAGCTATTACAATTGCAGCAGCTAAAACTAATTTAGCACTAAACAATGTAGACAACACTTCTGATGTAAATAAACCTATTAGTTTACTTACACAGGCTGCACTTGACTTAAAAGAAAACACTGCAAATAAATCAGTTATTACCACACTTGGTACTAGTGATGTTTTATTCCCTACGCAAAACGCCGTCAAAACATATGTAGACGCGGCGGTAGCGGGTGTTTCAATTACAGACGGTTCTATTACCGATTCAAAAATAATTAGCCTAAGCGCCAGCAAATTAACCGGAACAGTTGCCATTGCAAATGGCGGAACCGGTGCAAATACCGTAGCAGCCGCTAAAACCAATTTAGCACTTAATAATGTAGACAACACTTCTGATGTAAATAAACCAATCAGCACACTAACACAGGCTGCACTTGACTTAAAAGAAAACACTGCTAATAAATCACTTACAACCACACTTGGTACCAGTGATGTTTTATTCCCTACGCAAAACGCCGTCAAAACATATGTAGATGCTGCTATTGCTACCACCGCTATTGCAGATGCATCTATTACCGATGCCAAAATCATTAGCCTAAGCGCCAGCAAATTAACCGGAACAGTTGCCATTGCAAATGGAGGCACAGGCGCAAGTACTGTGGCTGCTGCAAAAACCAATTTAGCACTCAATAATGTAGACAACACTTCGGATGTAAATAAACCTATCAGTACGCTTACACAAACAGCGCTTAATGCAAAAGAAAATGCTGCTAACAAATCAATTACAATTACGCTTGGTACCAGTGATGTTTTATTCCCTACCCAAAACGCCGTTAAAACATATGTAGATGCTGCTATTGCAACCACCGCTATTACTGATGCATCTATTACCGATGCCAAAATCATTAGCCTAAGCGCTAGCAAATTAACCGGAACAGTTGCTATTGCAAATGGTGGAACTGGTGCAAATACCGTAGCAGCCGCTAAAACTAATTTTGCACTTAACAATGTAGATAATACTTCTGATGTAAATAAACCCATAAGTACGCTTACCCAAGCTGCACTTGACTTAAAAGAAAACACCGCTAATAAATCAGTTACCACCACACTTGGCACAAGTGATGTTTTATTCCCTACGCAAAACGCTGTTAAAACTTATGTAGATGCTGCTATTGCAACCACCGCTATTGCAGATGCATCTATAACCGATGCCAAAATCATTAGTGTAAGCGCAAGTAAATTAACGGGTGTAGTTCCTGTTGCAAAAGGAGGAACGGGATCGGCTACACTTACTAGTGGATATGTAAAAGCAGGTGTATCTGAGTTTACAACATCAGCAACAATTCCTGTAAACGATGTTACTGGTGCCATCAAAAAAGTAAATGGTGTGTCTCCAGATGCCAATGGTGATCTAGTACTCACACTAAGTTTAACCTACACAGGTATATATAATGGCGGAAATTTTTCTCCAACAGTTCCTACACCTGCAAATAGTAATATTTATATTGTTTCTTCAGATCCAACACCTTCAAATAATGGTAGAACATTTATTTATGACGGCGCCGTCTGGAGAGAAATTACAGCCAATCAGGCTTCTACTGATGCGCGTTATTTAAGATTAGATGGCGGAACACTAGTGGGCGATTTAACGGTTGCTGCTACAAAAAAAATAACGATCACCGATCAACCAGCATCAGCAACGGATGCGGCAAATAAATCTTATGTAGATGCCGCTGTAGCTGGAGCGACCATTGCAGATGGTTCCATTACAAACGCCAAAATTGTAAGCATGGCAACTAGCAAATTAACCGGAACAGTTGCCATTGCAAATGGCGGAACCGGCGCAAGCACCATAGCAGCAGCAAAAACTAATTTATTACTGAATAATGTAGACAACACTACCGATGTAAATAAACCAATCAGCACACTTACTCAGTCTGCTTTAGACACTAAAGAAAATACGGCAAATAAATCAATCAACACGGCACTTGGAACTAGCGATGTTTTATTCCCTTCTCAAAAAGCGGTTAAAACCTATGTAGATGCTGCTGTAGCTGCTACCGCTATTGCTGATGCATCTATAACCGATGCAAAAATCATTAGCCTAAGCGCTAGTAAATTAACCGGAACAGTTGCTATTACAAATGGTGGAACCGGCGCAAGTACTGCAGCTGCTGCAAAGACCAATTTAGCGCTCAATAATGTAGACAACACTACCGATGTAAATAAACCAATCAGCACACTTACTCAGTCTGCTTTAGACACCAAAGAAAATACGGCAAATAAATCAATCAACACGGCACTTGGCACTAGCGATGTTTTATTCCCTTCTCAAAAAGCGGTTAAAACCTATGTAGACGCTGCTATTGCAACCACTGTTATTGCCGATGCATCTATAACCGATGCAAAAATCATTAGCCTAAGTGGGAGTAAAGTAACAGGCGTTGTTGCTATTGCAAATGGCGGAACCGGCGCAAGCACTGCAGCTGCTGCTAAAACCAATTTAGCACTAAACAACGTAGACAATACTTCTGATGTAAATAAACCTATTAGTACGCTTACCGGGGCGGCACTAAATGCAAAAGAAAACATCGCTAACAAGTCTGTTACTACAACGCTTGGCACAAGTGATGTTTTATTTCCTACTCAAAATGCCGTTAAAACTTATGTAGACGCTGCTATTGCAACCACTGTTATTGCCGATGGTTCCATCACAAATGCAAAAATTATAAGCCTAGCTGCTACCAAATTAACAGGCGTGTTGGCAGTTGCAAATGGTGGAACAGGTGTTGCAACCATTACCGGTATTGTAAAAGGAAACGGAGCTAGCGCTGTAACTGCAGCAGTTAATGGAACCGATTTTTCGTTGGTTAGAGAAATAGCGGATGAATTTAGTGCAACAGCTGGACAAACCGTATTTACACTTACACAAACAAAATCAGCAAATAGCAAATTAAAAATGTTTATCAATGGTGTAAGAATAAGTAACACAGCATATGCACTCGTAGGAACAACACTAACCTATACGCCCGCTAGTAATGCTAGTTACGCACTAACGCTCAATGACAGAATTCAATTTGATTATTATTATTAATAGATATTTTATGCGTACACTTATTTTTATTTTTATAGTATTTTTTTGGATAGGTACTGTTGATGCGCAATTAACAATCAATGGAAAAATTAGTACTGTTCCAACTACCTATGTAAATACAAATGGCAAAGTTGGTTCGGGAGAAGGGCTAGAAAATTCAGGCAAAAAAACAAAAACATTTGTTTGTGGCGACGACATAACCATCAAGCACGTAACAACAGATGGTGTTGCACCCGTAAATAAAACGGTGACATATAAAACAGTTTTAACTTCCATTAGTGGTGCTAGTAAATGTTGGATCACTTCTAATTTGGGTGCTACAAACGAAGCAGCTAGTGGCATAGATGATACAGAAGACGCAAGTGGTTGGTACTGGCAGTTTAACCACAAAAATGGTATAAAGCATACTGCTACAACAAGAACACCAAGTCATTGGACTAAAACAGTTGCTACGCCTGTTCAGGATTGGCAACCTGCTAACGACCCTTGTACCATTGAGTTAGGGGCTGGTTGGCGAGTTCCAAAAGAAGCGGAGTGGACGGCTGTAAAAAACGCCAATGGTTATTCTAATAATTATTCATCGGTGTTAAAAATACATGCAGCAGGATATTTGGCTTATCAAGGCGGTACATTAACTGATAGAGGCTCTGGTCATCATTACTGGTCTAGCGATTATTCGGATGCAACATTTGCTAGAGCATATGTTGTTTTTCCACCAAACACCTATACTATCTCAAACAACAATCAGCTCGCTGGATTTAGCGTGCGCTGCATTAGAGATTAAGAAAATTATTTTCTTGCTATCTTAAAAGTTTTTGTAGACGTATTGGTAGGTGTAGTTGCAGACTTTACAGTGATGGTTGCTGTGCAAACAACGTTGGTAGCTAAATTTGTAATCATACCATTAATAGGAACCATGGTACTTGCAGCTAGGGTAGAACTTGATACGGTTGATCCATCAGAATCCTTTTTAACAACAATATCTGTGATTACACCTGCTGTAGGCATTTTAGAAGTGACAGTAATTTTTACTTCTTGCGTAGTACCTAATGCTGCATAAATATTTGATCCTGGATCAATATCATACGTGAAAACAATTGCGTCTTCGGTGGGTGCTGGAGGTGTTGGTGGTGTAACAGGACCGCCACCGCCAGAACCGCCACTGCCTTTACCGCAAGCAGCGCTTACTAGTATCACAAACAAAGAAAATACGATAAGTCTAAAAGAAAGTTGTTTTAACACGTTACTGTTATTTATGGGTATCATTAAATATTATCCAAATATCATTAAAATTTACCGAGTTTGTATTTTTTACACATTGTTTTTATACCTGATTTATAATGAGTCATTTATGCTTTATGAAAGGCCTTTTATGGTGTAAGGCGTCCTGTGTGGACGGTTTAACAGCTTATTGGCCTCATCATCATTGATAAAAGTTTCATCGGTAGCGTTCCAGTAGAGTTTTCGCTTGGTTTTCATGGCAATAGAATGAACAATACAGGTAGAACATGACCGGTGGCCAACTTCTACAGGCGCTATTGGCTGCTTTCTAGACTTTACACAGTCCAGCCAATTGCCATGGTGCTCGTCACTTCTGTATAGGTTAACCTCATTTTCGCCAATCACAGATGTTATAATACTATCATTACTAGCTGTTAATGCCTTTTGCCCAGAAGCCGCAACAGGATCACTCGCACTAGCTTTATAAGCCCCTCTGGTTACAAAAATCCATCCTTCGGTACCAATATATTTAATACCATTAGGAAGCTCGGTGCTAATGGTCATTTTTACGCCATTGTCATATAAACCGTAGGTGGTAAAATCGCCCATAACATCCCATAGTCCCGATGTTGGATAAACAGCGGTACCCCACACTTCTTTGGGTCCGGTGTACTCGGTGTTCATGGCCCAGTGCGCACAATCGATATGGTGTGCGCCCCAATTGGTAATCATGCCGGCGCAATAATTTTCGCCACGCATCCAACCCGGTCTACTATAATCGTTTTGTGGGTGCACCCTTTTTTCGGTGTAGTATACATAAGGTGTTGGCCCTAACCAAGCATCGTAATTTAATGTACTAGGAATGGGCATTTCTGGTTCTACATCACCACCAGGATCTTTGGGTAAACCAATAAGTACTTCTTTTAATTTTCCAATACGTCCATTTCTTACGAGTTCGGCAGCATATCTAAATTGTGTACTTGATCTTTGTTGACTACCAATTTGTAAAATACAACCTTGCTTGTGCACGGCATTACTTAATGCGCGACCCTCCTGAATGGTAAGCGCAGTAGGCTTTTGCAGGTATATGTCTTTACGCGCTTCAGCTGCCAAAACACCAAGGTAGGCATGTGAATGATCGGGTGTACTAATAAGTACCGCATCAATATCTTTATTGTTTAAGAGCTCTTGTGCAGCTGAATACATTTTTACACCATCATATGGCTTACCATATTTTTTAGAATAGAAATCATTTACAAACTCTTTTCCTTCTTTTAATCTTTTACTATCAACATCACATACCGCCATAATATTTGCATGGTTGTATTTGAGGGTTTCAAACATGTCGTGTTCTCTAGAAATACGCCCAAGACCAATGGCACCAATATTAATTCTATTGCTAGGCGCATTTGGTCCAAAAACGGCAGCAGGCACAATTGTTGGAAAGCCAACAGTAGCAAGGGTTGCACCAATAGCACCCTTGACAGAAGTTTTCATAAAATCTCTTCTGTTTGGTTTTTTATTTTCTAGCATAGCAATTATTTTTTTTAAGGTAATAATTTATTTGATAGGATACTTTTTTATTTGAAAAATATTTGATTGAATTAAGCTACTTTTAAGGATAAGACCCTGCTTTTATGAATCGCCGTTTGTATCTATTATTTGTTGTATGGACTTTTTGTTGTGCGTCATTAATTGCGCAAAAACCAGCCAAGCAAAGCCTTCCCAATGTTATTTATATTTACCTCGACGATATGGGTTATGGTGAACTTGGTTCCTATGGTCAGCAAAAAATAAAAACACCCAACCTAGATAAAATGGCCGCCGAGGGCATGCGTTTTACAAGGCATTATTCATCGGCACCGGTGTGTGCGCCAGCCCGCGCATGCTTGATGACCGGTAAGCATACGGGTCATTCATACATCAGGGGCAATTACGAATTAGGTGGTTTTGAAGACAGCACAGAAGGTGGCCAAATGCCGTTACCAGAAAATACGTTTACTATTGCCAAACTTATGCAGGACGCGGGTTACACAACAGGAGCCATTGGTAAGTGGGGGCTAGGTATGCATGATAATACGGGTAATCCTAACGAGCAGGGCTTTGATTATTTTTATGGTTATTACTGTCAAAAGCAGGCGCATAATTTTTATCCAACACATTTATGGGAAAATGGAAAATGGGATAGTTTGCGTAACCCATCTATTTATGTACACCAAAAATTACCAGCAGGCACTACGGCAGATTCTGCGTTTGAAAAATTTATTGGAACCGATTATGCCATTACAAAAATGGCTCAAAAAACAGCAGCATTTATTAATAAAAATAAAGACAAACCATTTTTTTTATACCTACCCTACACGGGTCCGCACGTTTCATTGCAGGCACCCAATGAGGAGGTTGCCAAATACCTAGGACAGTTTCCAGAAGAGCCCTATTTAGGTTATAAAGGAGGCTATGCGCCCAATAAATATCCACTCGCTACCTACGCTGCTATGATTACGTACATAGACACACAGGTGGGTGAAATATTTAAATTATTAAAAGAATTAAAATTGGATGAAAATACGCTGGTATTATTTTCGAGTGATAATGGCGCCACTTTTGATGTGGGAGGTGTGCAAACAAATTTCTTTAATAGCGTTGCAGGTTTTAGGGGACGTAAAATGGATTTGTATGAAGGTGGTATTCGCGTTCCATTTTTAGCACGTTGGCCGTCAAAAATAAAAGCAGGAACAGTTTCTGATTTTCCGTCAGTGCAGTATGATATGATGGCAACGCTGGCGCAACTAACACGACAAAAACTACCAACAACAGATGGCATTTCAATATTACCTACTTTATTAGGAAGCCCGCAAACACAATCCAGTAGGCCGTTTATGTACTTTGAGTATCCCGAAAAAACAGGTCAAGTAGCGGTGATGGTGGGAGATTGGAAAGGGATAAAATCAGATCTTAAAAAAAACAAACAAGCGCCCTGGGAAATTTATAATGTAAAAACAGACCCTGGTGAAACCACCAATGTTGCATTAGCGCATCCGGAACTTGTGCAGCAAATGGAATTGGTATTAAAAGCAAATCATAGACATCCGCATATTGCTGATTGGGAATTTTTAGATGGAAAACTACCCTCAAAAAAATAATTGAATATTGAAGCGTAACTTTTTACATAAAATTATTTTTTGGTTGTTGTGTTGCGCAATGTGTTTGTTGCAATTGCACGTAAACGCGCAAACGAACGTGCAATCAATATCGCAAACAAGCATTGGTGTTAGACCCAATATCATTCATATCATTATTGATGATATTGGCTACGATGATTTTTCGAGTTATGGATCTCGTTATTATAAAACACCGCATATAGATGCGCTTGCAAAAGAGGGAACCCGCTTAACTAATTTTTATGCCCCACATGGAACCTGCACACCAACACGTGCGGCTATCATGACTGGACGCTACAGTCCACGCGTAAATGATAGAACCGGACTGGGTGTTTTATTTCCATCTAATACCAATGGACTTGATAGCAGTAAAGAAATTACGTTTACCAAACAGTTACAAAAAGTTGGATATGCAACGGCGCTTGTGGGTAAATGGCATTTAGGACACTTACCAAAATTTTTACCACCCGCACATGGTTTTGATAGTTATGTGGGTATTCCATACCCCAATGACCACGGTCCTGAAAGGCTTGGTAATACAGGATCTAGGGGCTATCCGCCTATACCGCTCATGCGCGGTAGTGAAAAAGTAAAAGATTTAAATAACAACGAACTCGCAGAACTGCCAGCGCAGTTTATTAGAGAAGCTTGTGCGTTTATTAAAGAGAAAGCGGCGAGTAAACAACCGTTTTATTTGCAGTATTCTAATATTGAAACACATACCCCTTATTTTATTCCAAAAGGTTTTGAAGGACGTTCTGGTTATGGTGCATTTGGTGACGCAGTTGCGTACATCGATTATACAGTTGGCGTTTTAACCGGTTATCTTAAACAATTAGGACTCGAAAAAAATACACTCATAGTAGTTCATTCTGATAACGGACCACTTGTAGAAAAATATCCAGAGCTAGAAGATAGCTATGGGAAATTTGGATATGTAGATACTAGTTTAGAACATCAATTACGCGATGGAAAGTACCAACAGCGTTTTGAAGGCGGTGTAAGATCAGCGTGTTTTGTAAAATGGCCAGGTGTTATTGGTGCAGGCGCTGTTAATCAAAATATATATAGCGGTGTAGATTTATTTACAAGTTTTTTACAAGTGGCAGGCGCTGAAATGCCTACTGGTAGAGTAATTGATGGAAAACCCATGATTGAAAGTATCATTACAAATAAGCCAGTACGTAATACTTTTTATGCATTTGCACCGCAAAAAGAAGTGCAGGGCGTTAGGTATAATAATTGGAAATTGGTAATTGATAAGCGTGGTGGTAAAACTTCGCTGCTACTTTTTAATTTGGCAAATGATCCAAGCGAATTAAATGATCTTGCATCAAAAAATAAAAACATTGTACAAACAATGTATAACTTAGCTGTGTCGGCAGAGCAAGCAGTTGTAAATAATTTACCGCTGCAAGAAACAAATAACTTTAATTTTTAGTTTTGAAAAGAACATTTATCGTATATCAGTCAATATTTTTTTGTTGTGTTCTTTTTTGGACTTGCACTTCTGGAGACAATGATGCAAAAGCAGTTCAAGATTCTATTCAAGCAAAAAAAGATTCGATATTACACTGTACCAGTAATATTCCTAACCGTTTTGGTGTTGGCGGAACAGATACATCAAGTATTGTAAAAGGTGTTGCAGATAAAGCGGGCATGGTATTTATAAAGGGAGGTAATTATGCCATGGGTGCATCCGATAAAACCGGCCGTGCCGATGAATATCCGCAGCACAATGTAACCGTTTCTAGTTTTTGGATGGATACCACTGAAGTTACGAATGCGCAGTTTGCAAAATTTGTAGCAGCTACTGGTTATGTTACCACCGCCGAAAAAGCACCGGATTGGAATGAAATAAAAAAACAATTACCTCCGGGTACACCAAAGCCGGCACCTGAATTACTCGTGGCTTCATCACTTGTATTTGTAATGTCATCTACACCAGTAGATATGAACAACCCTGCCTCCTGGTGGGCATGGACAAAAGGCGCCAATTGGAAACATCCGCGTGGTCCTGGTAGTAATATCAAAGGAAAGGACAATGAACCCGTAACACAAGTGTCATGGGATGATGCAAATGCTTATGCCCGCTGGGCTGGAAAGCGTTTACCGACAGAGGCAGAGTGGGAATTTGCAGCAAGAGGTGGACTCAAAAATCAAACATTTCCTTGGGGTAGTGAGCCTGTAGAAAAAGGTGCGGCTAAGGCTAATATTTGGCAAGGAACTTTTCCAAACACCAACACGGGCGCAGATGGCTATATGCGTATTGCACCCGTTGCAAAATATGCACCCAATGCATTCGGCTTATATGATATGAGTGGAAATGTTTGGGAATGGTGTTCCGATTGGTATGATGCCAATTATTATGCAAGTGTTGCAGGACAAAGTTTGCAAAATCCTTTAGGTAGTAATAAAAGTTTTGATCCTGACGAACCAACTATTCCTAAAAAAGTAGTGCGTGGTGGATCTTTTTTATGTCATGCATCATATTGTGCAAGTTACCGTGTATCTGCGCGCATGAAAACAGCTACCGACACTGGACTGGAGCATACTGGATTTAGATGCGTAACAGACGCGTCATCTCAAAAAAAATAATAGCATCTTCACTAGTTAGTGTATTATTTTATCAATAACATCATACTGCAACAGTTCTAGCTTTTTCTATTCTGTTTTTTGGTTATATTGAATCAAAATTGCGTATGAAAAAATGGATTGCTTGTTGCTTATGTATAGGCATGCTGCAGCTAAAACTTACTGCACAAACCTACCAGCCCAATTGGGAGTCGCTAGATTCGAGACCTGTTCCTTCATGGTTTATGAATGAAAAGTTTGGCATATTTATTCATTGGGGCGCGTATAGTGTTCCATCGTGGGGTCCGCAGCATAGTTACTCGGAGTGGTACCAAAACGGTTTGCAAGCAGACAAAGACAACGTGCGCAAAAAATTTCACAAACTACATTATGGCGATATGTCTTACTATGGATTTGGTCCTATGTTTAAGGCAGATCGTTTTGATCCGGATGCCTGGGCTAAAGTGTTTGAGCAGTCTGGTGCAAAATATATTGTACTCACCAGTAAGCACCATGATGGCTTTGCCATGTGGCCTAGTAAAGAAGCAGATAAAACCTGGGGCTTTCCTTGGAACAGCGTAACGAGTGGTCCTAAAAGAGATTTATTGGGCGATTTATTTAAAGCCGTACGAAAAACAAGTGTGCGCGCGGGCATGTATTATTCACTTTACGAATGGTACAACCCACTCTATAAATCGGACATCAATAAATACGTAAGCGACCATATGTGGCCACAAATGAAAGACCTCATTAACACCTATCAGCCCGATGTTTTTTGGACAGATGGTGATTGGGATGTGTCGGACGCAAAATGGAAATCGCCAGAATTTTTAGCATGGTTGTATAACGAAAGTCCAGTAAAAGAAAAGATTGTTACCTATGATAGATGGGGTAGTGGAATTCGTTTTCATCATGGTGGTGTATATACGCCAGAGTACCAACCCGATTTAGATTTTGAAGATCATCCATGGGAAGAAAGTAGAGGCATGGGCTACTCCTATGGTTACAATAAAGAAGAAGATATTTGGGACTATAATAGTGCGCAATCTTTGGTGTTAGCACTGGTAGATAAAGTAAGTAGAGGGGGTAATTTTTTATTGGATATTGGACCTGATGATCATGGAAAAATTCCACCCATTATGCAAGAACGTTTGTTGCAAATAGGTGCTTGGTTACAAGAAAATGGTGAAGCTATTTACAATACCAGACGCTGGATACGCACGTCGCAAGCAACTGCAAATAACAGCAAAGAAAAAGATTTTTATTTTACGTATAACCCTGCTAGCAATGCATTATACGCCATTGCACCCTCGTTTAATAATAATGGAGAATACGTAATTAAAGACCTTGATTTACCTGCGGGTACCAACATTTCTTTTGTTGCAACCAAAGAAAAATGTGCTTGGAAAAAACAAGGAAACGATATTGTGGTAACCATGCCCGCATATAAACCAGCTATGATAAAAGCGCCGTATGCGTATGCACTTAAAATAGAAAATTTTGGCGCCTTCGCTGCAAAACCAAAAATAGAAATTACATATCCAAATGGTGCGCAAACACCAACTGTTGCAATTATTGCACCGGCGGGTGCAGTGGTGCATTATACCACCGATGGAACGAATCCAACCTTGTCGTCTCCAACGTATACCGCGCCGTTTACACCTACAAAAACAACGCTTGTAAAAGCACAAATTTTTGACAATACAAAACTACCTGGTAAAGTAGCGGAAGTATCCGCTAGGGCATACACTTGGATGCCTGCTGTAAAAATAAGCGGTGCCTTACAACCTGGTGTTTCTTATAAATATTTTGAAACAAAGGGTAAGCAAAATTTAGCAACACTACCTGGCTTAACACCAGCAGTAACAGGCGTTACAGCAGATATTAGTGTAGCCGTAAAAAAGCGTGCATCAGAATTTAGTTTGCTATTTGATGGATATGTAAAAATTGAAAACGACGGCATCTATCATTTTACAACACGCTCCGACGATGGCAGTATTTTGTACATCGATGATGAAGAAGTAGTTAACAATGATGGTGATCATGGATCTGTGGAGGCGTCCGGAAAAGCAGCACTCAAAAAAGGATACCATAAAATTAGAGTGGCGTATTACGATGGAAGTGGTGGCAATGAATTAACGGCAACCATGCAATTAGAAAACGGAGCAAAAAATACTTTAAACAGTAAACTTATTTGGATAAAAAAATAAAACATGAAAAAAATAATATTCATTGCCGCTACTTTATTTTTTGCGGCAGCAATTAGTAGTAATGCGCAGGAGCACACAGCAAGTTTACAATACACCGTACCCACCGATGCTAAAGTGCGCGAAAAATTAGCGGACTGGAAAAAAATTAAATTTGGACTACTCATGCACTGGGGCACCTATAGCCAGTGGGGCGTGGTAGAAAGTTGGAGCATTTGTCCAGAAGACGAAGGCTGGACGCAGCGCAGGGGGCCCTATTCGGCGGATTGGTATACCTATTTGAAAGCGTATGAAAATTTGCAAACAACGTTTAATCCAGTAAAATTTAATCCAGAGCGTTGGGCAGCTGCTGCAAAAGATGCAGGCATGAAATATGTTGTTTTTACCACCAAACATCATGATGGTTTTTGCATGTTTGATTCCAAAGAAACTAATTATAAAATAACCGGATCAAAATCACCATTTGCAAACAATCCAAAAGCAAATGTTGCAAAAGAAGTGTTTAGTGCATTCAGAAATCAAGGTTTTATGACGGGTGCTTATTTTTCTAAACCCGATTGGAATACCAAAGATTATTGGTGGCGTTATTTTCCACCAAAAGATAGAAACGTTTCTTACGATCCTAAAAAATATCCGCAGCGTTGGGAAGATTTTAAAACATTTACCTACAACCAAATTCAGGAACTCATGACAGGGTATGGTACCATGGATATTTTATGGCTTGATGGTGGATGGGTGAGACCAAAAAGTAGCATTGATACCACTGTTGAGTGGCAAAGAACCATCACGCATAATCAGGATATTGACATGCCTAAAATTGCTGCGATGGCCAGAACGCATCAGCCTGGTTTACTCGTAGTGGATAGAACGGTGCATGGTGAGTATGAAAATTACGTAACTCCAGAGCAACAAGTACCCGCTACTTATTTGCCGTATCCTTGGGAAAGCTGCATTACACTTGGTAATTCATGGTCATATGTACCTGGAGACCAATACAAGTCGTCTCGAAAAGTAATTCATATGCTTACCGACATTATTTCTAAAAACGGCAACCTCCTTTTAAACGTGGGTCCTGGTCCAGATGGTGAGTGGGATTCACTAGCTTATAACCGTTTAGAAGCCATTGGAAAATGGATGAAAACCAATGGAGAAGCGGTTTACGAGTCAGAGGCCGATCCTAATTTACCACGTCAGGGCAAGTGGGCATTTACCAGAAAAGGCACAGATGTTTACGCTATATATCAGGTTGCAGAAAATGAAATGATTGAAAATTCATTTTCAGTAAACCTACCAGCAGGTGTAAAAGTTAAAAGTGTATCAGTGATTGGTGGTCCACAAAAGGTAAAATTCACCCAAAATGGCGGCCAAGTAGTTTTGTTTACCACTGATAAATCGATTGTTAAACAAACCGAAGCCCTTGTTTTTAAGTTAGTTACGGAGTAAAATGCCCCATTTTACTATGTATAATTTACACTAAGTCAATTTTAACACCCAAATGCAAAGAATATGTTAATAGAGGGCTAAAAATTGATAATTTCACTGAATATTTCAATCTAAATAAGGCTGAACTTTAAAAAGCTAAATTTTAGCGCTGGACTATTAAAACGATAATCCGGTTCAAGATTTTTATTTAACCAAAATTCTAAACAATGAGGACAAAAATTCGTTTACTGACACTCCTTGTATTGATGTTTGCGGGCACTACATTATTTGCCCAAGACAAAGCAATATCGGGTGTTGTAAAAGACAACACTGGCGCAGAATTATCTGGCGCTACAGTGTCTGTTAAAGGCACATCTAACAGTGTCATGACAGATGCAAAAGGTAAGTTCACAATCAAGGCAGGTGCAAAAGCAACACTAGTTGTTTCTTTTGTGGGTTTCGAAAGCAAAGAAGCTGTAGTTGGCGGTCAAACAACCGTAAACTTCTCTTTAGCGCCAGGAACTAGTGCTTTAAATGATGTAGTTGTAACTTCACTTGGTATTTCTAAAAAGCAAAAAGCGTTAGGTTATGCAACAAGCACTATTAGTGCTGAGCAAATCACTGATGCTGGTACACCAAACTTTGCGACTGCCCTTTATGGTAAGGCGCCAGGTGTTCGTATCGCTGCTACACCAGGTGGTGCAACTTCTGCAGTAAACATCAATATCCGTGGTATCAACTCTATCACTGGTAAAAACGATCCTCTAATCATATTAGATGGTATTCCAATCCGTAACGGTGAAGTTAGAAATAACGACTACTGGAGTGATCAACGTTTAAGAGGTAATGGTTTATTGGATCTTCAAACAGAAGATATCGAAAACATTTCTATCTTAAAAGGTGCATCTGCTGCAGCGCTTTATGGTTCTGAAGCTGTAAACGGTGTTGTATTAGTAACAACAAAACAAGCAAGCAAAAATAGAAAAGGCTTAGGTGTAGATGTTTCTACAAACTATAGCATTGATAAAATCGCTTACTTACCAAGATACCAAAACGTTCGCGGATATGGTATTTCTAACTTAATTTCTAATGGCGGTCAAGATGACGCTGGTTTCTTATATCATGACTTAAATGGTGATGGCATTAAAGAAACAAGAAGCTTAGGTAACTTTAGTATCAACTACGGTCCTAAATTTGATGGTCAACCTATTTTAACTTGGGACAACCGCGTAATTCCTTACTCTGCACAACCTGATAACTATGCTGGTTTATTCCAAACAGCAACAAACTCAAGTGTTAACGTTGCGGTTTCAAAAGCAACTGACAATGCGAGCATTCGTTTCTCTTTAACTAGACAAGCAAACGAAGGTATCAGTATGAATTCTGGTAGTGAAAAAAATACCATGAACTTGAATACAAGTTTCAGACTATCTCCTAAGTTTACTACTGATGTAATGGTTAACTATATCAACCAAACGATCAACAACCGTCCATACTCTATTGATCGTATGATCAACAACTTTACAGGTATGATTGGTCGTTTTGATAATGGTGAGTGGTACATGAACAAAGCAGTAACTTCTAAAGGTTATAGATACCGTACTGGTACCCAACAAAGTGCAACACCATCAGAAAATATTTTTACCGCTGGCGCTGGCTTTAAAGGTGATATCGCTGATTATGCATACCGTGTAAAAATGCACCAATTATTAGAGGTAAGTAACCGTGTAATTGCGAGCATGACCAACAACTATTCTATCTTACCTGATTTAAAGTTACGTACGCGTATCGCTACAGACTTTACTTCTGCTAAAGATGAAACTAGACAACCTAATGAAGTTCCTTTAGCGTTTGGTAACTCTGGTTACTTTGGTTTAGGTCAAACACAAAACACCACAGTATATGGTGATGCGTTATTAACCTACACTAAAAAAATCAACAACGATTTAGAAGTGAGTGCACTTGGTGGTTATACTGCTACAGACGAAAGTATGTTGCGTATCACACGTGGTACATCTGGTGGTTTAAGTACAGAAAATTTATATGATATCGCTGCGTCAATGAACGTACCTGGTCAAGGATCTTCTCGTATGTCTATTACAAAAGATGCCTTTTTAGGTACTTTTAATGCAAACTACAAAGACTATTTATTTGTGGAAGCTACTGTACGTAGAGACCGTACTTCTACTATGAATCCTAATAACAACAGTTTTGCTTACCCTTCTGTTAACTCAAGCTTTATTTTCTCTGACGCACTTAAAATGCCATCATGGTTATCATATGGTAAATTACGTGGTTCATGGGGTATCGTGGGTAACTTCCCAGATGCTTACTTAGCGAACGTTGCGTATGGTCAAAATACATTAGGTAGCCAAGGTGGTAACCCTGTATTGTACACAAACATTCCAATGAACTTTGGTAATGATGCAATCAGACCAGAGCAAAAGAAAGAATTTGAATTTGGTTTAGAAACAAGATTGTTTAATAACCGTGTAACTTTTGAAGCGAGCTACTATAATGCACAAGTTGTAGATCAAATTCTACCTCTATCATTACCAGCAACTTCTGGAGCTACTTCAATTTTAGCAAACGTAGGTACCCTTAGAAATACAGGTATTGAAGTTACTATTAGCGGTTTCCCTATCAAAAAATCAAACTTTAGCTGGGAAACTGGTGTTAACCTAGCCCAAAATGCAAATAAAGTAGAGCAATTAGCACCAGGTTTAACGGAGTTATTGCATGCTGATTATGATGGTAACGCTGCTCAATTAAAATCTGTTGTTGGTCAACCAATGGGAGATTTTTATGCACACCCTGTATTAACAAATGCTAAAGGTGAGCAAATTGTTAGACCTGACGGTATCTATGCTGTAGATCCTAACACGATGTACAAAGTAGGTAATGCAATGCCTAAATTAATTGGCGGTTGGTTTAACACTGTTAAGTACAAGAACTTTTCTTTTGACGCAATGGTTGACTTCCGTTATGGTGGGTATGTAATGCCTACTGGTATTAACTGGATGATTAGCCGTGGTTTATTAGAAGAGAGCTTACAGTTTATGGATAAAGAAAGCGGTGGTTTATCTTACTACAAAGACAAAACGTCTGGTAAGTATGTACAAACCAATGCTACTGCAGGTCCTCAGGGCGAAAAAGTATTTAACGATGGTATGTTATTACCAGGTGTTAAAGCTGACGGTTCTAAAAATGATAACATTGTTCCTCAATCTTATTATTTCTGGAATACCTACAACTGGGGTGGTCCTCAGTACAGTGCATCTCGTTATGATTTATACATCGTAGAGAATTCATATGTTAAGATGAGAGAGGTTACCATTGGATATAATATGCCAAGCAAAGTTGCTAGCATGATTGGTGCGAAAAAATTACAGTTCTCTGTATTTGGACGTAACTTATTTTATATCTATCGTACACTTAAACACTTAGATGCGGAGCAAACTACTGCTGGTTCACGTTGGGCTCAAAACTTAACAAACGCCGGTGGTAACCCTTCAACTAGAAGCTTTGGTGTGATGTTAAGAGCTTCTTTCTAAGGTTTAATTTCTCTGAAAATTTTAAAAAAATTATATGAAAAAAATATTATTCATTTCAAGTTTAGCAGTTGCGCTAGTTGTTTCTTCTTGTAAGAAAACAGACTTCGCTGAAAGCTATACCGATCCTTCTAAAATTGCGGTATCTTCTGTAGAGAAGCAATTTTCTGGATTCGTGAACTCAAACCTTGGCTATATCATGCCAGGTTACTGGAACTACTTTGTGGTTCAAAGAATTACCAACAACCGCTACACACAGTCTGTGGGTTGGTCTAATGCAACAGGTCAGTACATCCCTGGTGGTGGTGCTGTTTCTGATCATTGGAATTCTTATTATAACTTTTTGTCTCAGTACAAAGAGTTGGTAAAAATCAACAAAGCGTTATCTCCTGCTGACCAAGCAGAGAGAAGAATTTTCATGATTGCTGCTACTATCTATTTCTATGATTACACACAGAAAATGGTAGACGTTCATGGAGATCTTCCTTGGTCTGGTGCTGGTATGTTAAGTGCCAACGGTGGAGATTATTTAGCTTCTTTACCTAAGTATGACAAAGCACAAGATATCTACACTAAAATGTTAGATGATTTAAAAGCTTTCTCTACAGAGTTAAACAGCTTAACAATCCCTGCTGCTATCCAAACAGCTTTTAACACCCAAGATTTTATCTTAAAGGGGAACAAAATGCATTGGACTAGATACTGTAATTCACTTCGTTTAAGAATGCTTACGCGTGTATCTGGTTCTACTGAATTTAGCGCAAGAGCTGCTTCTGAAATTGCTGCAATGGCTACAGCTCCTGCAACATTCCCAATGGTAAGTTCAAATGCAGAAAACGTTCAAATCAATGTGTTTAGCTTAAACACACCAGTTGCTGGTAGCAACTTCCAAGGTGGTTTAGAAGATTGGAATGGTAACCTTGCAAATGCAACAATGATTAACCATATGTTAACCAATGCTGATCCACGTTTACCGGTTTTATTTGAACCAGGTGATAAAGCTGCTGGTGTATACAGAGGTATTGATCAAATGGCTGCTGCTTCTGTAACAGATGCGTTGATTTTAACCAACACTGTTTCGATGTACAACCGTTCTACTACAAGTAGAAACTTGTTCTTCCCAGGTATTTTAATTAACGCTGCCGAAGTATCATTCCATTTAGCGGAAGCACATTTAAAAGCTGGTAACTTAACAGCTGCAAAAGCTGCTTACAATAAAGGTATCGAGCAATCTACAGAGCAATATTATAATATCCGTAAGTTAACAACTAACACAACCAGCCCTGCTGTAGTGCCTTACACTGCTGCTCAAGTAACAGCGTATCAAACTGCTGCAGGTATTAACTGGGATCTTGCAACAACTACTGCTGCAAGACAATCACTTATCTCAAATCAACGTTGGTTGCACTACAATGTAATTCAACCATTTGAAAACTGGGCTGAAGTTAGAAGAACTGATTTACCAGCATTAAAATTCTGGAATGATGATGCAACTCCAACTAACGTAGCTCCGCCTACAAGATGGGCGTATCCTTCTTCAGAAAACGTTTATAACAAAGCGAACTACGCTGCTGTTAGTGCAAACGATAAAGCAACTAATAAAATTTTCTGGGATAAATAATTGATCTACGAAAATTTTTAAGCATAAAAATAGCCGCTCGTAAGAGCGGCTATTTTTTTAAATAAAAGTGAGTGAAAAACTATTTATCAAACTGAACTCTAAATGCTTTAGGACAACAGTTTTTTGTTTCTTTAAATAATTTATTAAAATTAGAAACCGATTTGTAACCACAGGCGTAAGCTACTTCAGAAATGCTCCAATCCGTTTCAATTAAATATTTACAGGCTTGTGCAATGCGCATATCGTTTAAGTATTCTACAAATTTTTTCTTGTTGCGTTTTTTAAATAATCTACAAAAAGATTGCGGGGTTAAATTAGCAAGCTCTGCTACTTGATTCAATGAAATAGGTTGCTTGAAATTTTCATGTACATATTTATATACACTGGCAAGCCTGTCGGCACCATCTTTACTTACCGGTTTTGTATAGCCTTCGGTAGTGATGAGTTCATTATCTTTTGCAGTAGAAATTAAATGCAACACTTCAAATAAACCAATAACGCGTTCAAAATCTTTTTGCGCTAACATCTTTTCTAATTTCGCACCAATTTTTTTTCTGGTTTCATCGCCAATTTTAATGCCTCTTTTTGCTTTTTCAAATAAAGCTTTAATATTACTGGTTTCGTCTAATTCGTAAAAATCAGAACCAAACAAGTTTTTATTAAAATAAACGACAATGGCTTTGGCTTTGTGATTTTGCTGTCCATTGTAGTAGGTTTCGTCGTTTAACCATACATGTGGCAGGTTTTCGCCAATAAAAACCATGTCATCTTCTTTAAATGGCTCTATTTTATCTCCAATAATGCGCTTTCCGTGACTCTCTTTTACCCATACCAGTTCTAATTCAGGGTGCGCATGAAAGGGCGCCATAAATTGTGGCTCATCTCTTTCAAGCACCGAAATGTAACTATTGGGGCTTTGTGTTATCTGTGTTTGAAGCAGTTTCATATAAAAGGTTTTCAGTGTGAAGCATTGAAAATTATCCTTACCAGCAAATCGTAGTTAAATCTACCTCAATTTTAACAAAAACAGATAATAAAAATTAACTATAAATTCCTTAATATTAACATCATCATAAATAATTTTAACGATTTGTATCAGTTATTTTTAAGAATTTGTGCCTGTTGGGTAACATTTATTTCACTTTTTGACGTTTATTATTAAACTGTACTTAAATCATGATGCGGAAACTGTTGTTGGTTTGTGGTTTTATTGTTCTTGCATTTGCCTCGATGGGTCAGGAGGTATTAGAGGCGCCAAAATGCGGTGCAGATGCCTACCTGCAATTGTTGAGAAAGGACCCCATGTACGTGTCCAAAGAAAATGTGCTAAATGAAAAAATTAGAGCATGGGTGTTGCAAGCTGCTGGACAGCGCAGTATTAAAATTGCCGATAATAACGTAGGAAATAATAATGTGGTGGTTGCACCCACGTCTGTTCCAGTTGTTACCATACCAGTTGTCTTTCATATTGTTAATCAAAACGCAGCTGCCATTACGGATCAAATGATTATTGATGCTGTAGCGGAGTTGAATAAAGCTTTTGCGCATCTTGGTATATATGGTACCGACCCTAAAGGCGTTGATACACGCATACAATTTTGTTTGGCTACAAGAACACCTGATGGCGGCAAAACAAATGGCATTGACCGTATTTATAGTTACTATCAAAATATAGACGTTGACTTAGAAGGCGGTAAGTTAGGTGGCCTTTCTAATTGGAATCCATCTAAGTATGCTAATATTTGGTTGGTCAATTCTATTCAGGGTGAAATACAACCCAGTATTTTTGAATGTGGCAAATGGGAACGTATGGGTTACGGCGGTTATGCTAGCGCAGGTGGTGGTCTTGTGGTTAGTAGTTTGAGCACACCACTTGTTGCACATGAAATGGGGCATTACTTATCTCTATTACATACTTTTCAGGGCACTAATTGTTTAAATAATGATTGTACCACCGATGGCGACTTGGTTTGTGATACGCCGCCAGATAGAAGTATAAAAGGGTCGTCATGTGCTTCGCCGGAAAATTCGTGTAACACTGATACTATTTCTGGTCCATTCACGAGTGATCAGCCAGATAATATTTCAAATTTCATGGACTATGGAAGTCCTTGTCCATCTGTGTTTACGCAAGGTCAAGCAGACCGCATGATGGCGTTTCTAAATTTATTTAATGGCGGAAGTTTATTAACCAGTGATGGATGTGCTGCACCTTGTTCAGATAACGTAGCAGCTAGTTTTAATTTTGATGCCAACCCACATCCTGTAGTTGGAAGCGCTGTTAATTTTATCAATACAAGTGTTGGTGCACTTACTTATGAATGGTATTTAGATGGCGCACTCGTTAGTACAGCAAATAATTATTCAAATACTTTTACAGCTACAGGAACCTATAAAATAGTTTTAAAAGCACTAACGGCTGCAGCAAGTTGTTATAGTACTTACACAGCTAATGTTATTGTAAACTGTGGCGTAGATGCAAGATTTTCTCCAGATAAAAGAATTATTGCATCTGCAGGTGGCGTATATAAAGACCCTGTAACTTTTATCAATAAATCATATGGCGCTACAACATACAATTGGTATGTATCTGATGAATTTGGCGCCAACGAACAAATGGTATCTACCAGCAACGATTTGTTGTATGATTTTTTAAAGCCCGGAAACTATACCATACGACTTGTAGCAAGTACAGGTACTTGTATTAGTAATTCTCCAACCTATAGTTTACAAGTAAACAATCCGGCAGCTGATGGACAAATAAATATTTACAGTGTAAACTGTTACAAAAATGATAGTGTTAGAGTCGTATTTGGAGTACGTAATAACGGCTATGATACCATACCAGCGGGTGTTTCCGTAAATTTTTATGATCGCTACCCATCTGTTCCTGGTCCTATAAAAATGCTCAATAGTTTTGCAACCGATCAAGCTATATTAGGAAAGTGCGAAAAAGTATATACCCATATTGTAAAAGCACCTCGTTTAAATTTAGATTCTATTACACTGGTGTTTGACGAAGAAAATGCAGTACTAGAATTAAATGAGGGAAATAATAGATCAACTAGAAAAGATTTCAAATTCCGTTTATTTATTTTACCAAACGACACAACTGTATCTGTAAATACAACCTTAGTTATTAAAGACAGTTCGGCACCAGATAAATTAGCATCCATTAAATGGTCGTCTAGTAAAGGCTTGTTAAGCTGCACAACTTGTTCAAATCCTGTATTATCTGTAATAGACACAACGCTTGTTAAAGCAAGTGCTGTCAGTGTTTTTGGTTGTGAAGATTCTACATTTGCAACTATTAAAGTTTTTCCTGTAGATCTTTCTATCAATAATTTGATTGTTCGATGTTATAAAACTGACAGCTTACAAATAACGAGTACCATATGTTTAGACAACCAATACACAAGTTTGTATAAACCTACGCAAATACGCTACTTTGATAGAGATAGCACACTACCAAATAGTAAGTTTTTAGGTTCGGTATGGATTGCTACAAGTCAATCATTTGCTGGCAACTGCGCAACGATTACGCATGTTGTACGCAATCAAAATGTGACAAACGTGGTTGCCTATTTAAATAGTGGACTTGTACCATTTGAAACGAATGCCGCAAATAATAAAATTAGTGTTGCGTATGTGCCGTTTTCGATTCGATTTAATCCTGTACAAATAGATGTTTACAGAGGTGAACCTACAACGCTTCAGCCCATAAATAGTGGCGATAAAGCAACTACTATTGTTTGGACGCCAACGCAAGGTCTTAGCTGTACGGGTTGCTTGACGCCTATATTAACAACAAACACCAACACTTTATTAAAGATTGTTGGCACTACAGCACTCTTTTGTAAAGATTCTGCGACGCTACAAGTAAATGCATATTATAGGTCGCATATTGCACTACCCAATGCATTTTCACCCAATGGTGATGGCTTAAATGATGTGTTTTATGTGATAGCAGGTAAAGATGTAAAACAGGTAAAACAGTTTCAGGTATTTAATAGATGGGGTCAAAAAATGTTTGAAAAAACAAATGGTAAAACCAATGATATCAATTTTGGATGGAATGGTTATTACAATGGACAGCTAGCGGCACAGGGTACTTATGTGTATCAAATTGTTATTGAACTTTTAAGTGGAGCATTGGAAGTTCATAAAGGTAATATTAGCGTTATAAGATAAGTAAAATGAAATATATATTTTTATTTATTGCCCTGTTACTTTTTCAAGTATATTCCTATGCACAGGATCCACATTTTTCGCAATTTTTTGCATCACCTTTAACCATTAATCCTGCAAATACTGGAAATTTTAGTGGATCGTTAAGAGCAGCATTAAATAGCAGAACGCAATTACCAGAATTTAATAATGCCTACGCAACAAAAACGTTATCTATAGATGCTCCTATTTTTAAAAAGTATATTAAAGAAGATGACAAATTAAGTGTGGGGTTATTAATATTATCCGATCAGAGCGGCAATAAATTACTCAATGATAATAATATTGCAGCATCTGTAAGTTATAGTAAAGCGCTTGATGAAAATGCCAATCATTCTATTGCTGTTGGTTTTCAGGCCAATTACAGCATGTACCGTTTTGATCCATTAAAAGCAAATTTTGAAGATCAATTGACAGCAGCCGGATTTACTGGCTCCTCCGCAGAATTAATTTTAGGCAATAATTTTACCAAAAATACCACTGATATTAATGTGGGAATTTTATATACAGGCTCAACTTCTGATAATAATATATTTTATGTAGGCGCATCTTATTATCATTTTGCAAAACCTACCGTAGGCTTTATAACACCTACCTATTTTACAAATAGCAGGGTAAACCTGCATGGCGGTGCCTATTTTTCTTTGTCTAGTGCAGCATCTCTACATACCAGCTTTCAGTACCAAAAGCAAGGTAATACCAACGAGCTTTTGGTGGGCGGAGCTTTTAGTTATTATTTGGGAACTGAAAAAGGACTTGAATTTTATGCTGGACTTTGGAGCCGAGTTAAAGAATGTATGATACCCTATGTAGGACTTGAATGGAACCACATAAGAGCTGGATTTACCTATGATGTTGGGGGTACAAACACCATTGCCTCTTCCAGATTTTATCAGTCTTCAGAGATTTCACTCATTTACATTTTGGATAACAAAAGCAAAGCCTTTAAGCTAAAGTGTCCTAAGTTTTAAACTATTTTACAAATAAGGTAACAATAAAGTAAGTGATGGCAGCAAGTGTAGCACTTACTGGAATTGTAAGTACCCAAGCCCATAATAAATTGGTTGTTACGCCCCATCTTACAGCACTTAAACGCTTGGTGGCACCTACTCCAATAATAGATCCGGTAATGGTATGTGTTGTAGATACGGGGATACCCATTTGACCTGTAAAAAATAAGGTAAAGGCGCCAGCTGTTTCTGCAGCAACACCTTCTAGTGGTGTTACTTTAGTGATTTTAGAGCCCATTGTTTTTACAATTTTCCAGCCACCGCTCATGGTTCCAAGACCAATAGATAAGTAACAAGCAACAGGTACCCAACCTGGCAATTGACCAAAATCCTGAATACTTCCACTTGCAATTAAAGCAGCCCCAATAATGCCCATTACTTTTTGAGCATCATTACCACCATGTCCTACACTAAATGCAGCCGAACTAAAGAGCTGTAATTTTTTAAACATATTTCCTACAGTTAATGCAGTAGGCGTTTTTATTTTTTCTACGTAGAGGTAGATTAATATGAAAATAAGTGATGAAATTAAAATACCATAAACGATTACTGAATTATCTGCTTTGTCAATTTCTGAAGCAAATGATTTTTCGATATTAAATTTTTCTATTTTCTTTTTTACTTTTTCTATGTTCTGTGGCTTAATTGGATAGATAGCGTTTACTGCTGTAATTGCAGAGTCCATAGAAATTGTTCCAGCTAAGTATAACTTTAATGGCTCTTTGTAGCCTTCTGTTTTTTCTTTTGCAATATCATATTCTGCTTTAGCATCCTTATCTGATGGTGCTTTAGATTCTAATACCAAATAGTCGTTTGCATTTCTAACGGCATCTTTGATTTTGCTTGCAGCCGCACTTTTAAGCCATCCACTGTCATTTGCTATTTTAGCAATTGCGTTTGCGCTTGAATTATCAAAGTCGTTAATGAGTGGTTTAACATGGTTATAATAAACGGTGGCTTTATCTAGTTTTTCTTGATTGAGTGCTAGCTTAGCAAGTAAGTCACTATTGCCTTGCTTGGTTTCAAGCTCTTCATTAATAGTAGCTACCTCTTTTTGGTATTTATCAATACCGTAAAACTTTTGAACGTTTTCGTTCATTTTATTGGTCTCGAAATTATCAAATAACACAGCGGTACCTAATGTAACAACAATGATAATTGCAATTCGAAGCCAAATGTTTCGCATGATGGTAACAACCGTAATAAATACCGAAATAATAATGCCAATAATAGGCGCCAGGAATATAAAAAATACGGTCATTAAAATGGTATGACTGTCTACAATTTTAGACCAAGGGTAATTGATTCCCTTAACGGTAAGTGCATGTGCAATAGCAGCTCCTGCAAATCCACCAATTAAAGTGTGTGAAGATGAAGACGGGATACCATACCACCAAGTGAGAAGGTTCCAAAAAATTGCTGCTAATAAGCCAGAAAAAATTACTGGTAGTGTAATAAAGTCTTTAAAAACTGTTTTACTAATAGAATTGGCAACAGCGTGGTCTTTAAATATAAAAAATGCAACTACATTAAAAAGTGCCGCCCATAATACCGCCTGAAATGGCGTTAGTACTTTGGTGGAAACAACGGTAGCAATTGAGTTTGCTGCGTCATGAAAACCATTGATATAATCAAATATTAACGCTAATGCGATAATGACAATTAATAAACTCATTATTCTTGAATTAAGCGTACTTGATAATAATTGATTCAATTACATTAGAAACGTCTTCGATTTTATCGGTAGCAATTTCAAGTACTTGATAGATCTCTCTTTTTTTAATAATGATTTTGAAATCATTTTCTTGTTCAAATAATTTTTCGATACTCATATCAAAAACATCATCCGCCTGATTTTCAATGCTATTAACTTTAATCATAGCATCTGTCATTTCCTTGATATTTTTCATATCGCGAAGACCCATCACCGCTTTTTTGGTTTCTATGGTTCCTTGTAAAACCAGCTCGGTTAGTTTATGAATGCCTAGGTCGTTCGGATTAATTTTATAAAAATTGATCTTTTTTGCAGAAGCATAAATATAATCTGCAATATCATCTAGTGAGGTAGCTAGATAGTGAATATCTTCTCTATCAAAAGGAGTGATAAAGTTTCTACCTAATTCTGTAAAAATGTTATGGGTTAAATCGTCGTTGGTATGTTCCAAATTCTCAATTTGAGCAAGTATACTGGCCCTTTTATCGGCATCAGCTTCATTTACCATTTCTTTGAGTTTAACACCCATTTCGTGAACATGCTCTGCTACTTCTTCAAATAACTGATAAAATACGCGGTCTTTTGGTAAGAATACTTTGAAAATTGAGTTGAAATCCATGACAATCTTTTGTTTAATTAATTGATTGTAAAGGTCTTAAAATCCCATGCAAATAGAGGGTAGCCAGTATTATCAAATTGTTAACTCGAAGACAAGAAAATTATTCAACTAATTGATAATCAATGATATAAAATAATTACTGGTAGAGTTTAACCCAATCAACAGTCATGTTTATGGGGAGCTCTTTTAAATTGGTGACTTTACCTGGCCAGCTACCTTCTAATTGCTGGTCAATAATTAAGTAAAAGGGTTGGTCAAAAGGCCATTGGTAGGTGTTGCCATCTGCAACTTTTGGATACGTAATGGTTTCAATGCCATTAATAGCATAGACCAATTTGTCTGGATACCAACTTACGCTATAGGTGTTATATCCGCTTGGGTCAATTTTTCCGGTATTGAATTTTTTTGGTGTTTCCTGTTTTAATGTGATGGTTGCATGATTGTGTGTTGTTTGATAAGCAAAACTATCATGGTTTAGCCTTTCCATAATATCCATTTCTCCATTGTTTTGATTTGGATAAATATCTTTTTCGGAAAGCATCCAAATGGCAGGCCAGGCACCATGCGCTGGATCTAATTTGGCGCGCACTTCGATGCGTCCATATTGAAATGCAAATTTATTGTAACTATAAATACCACCTGTTAGCATAGGTCGAGGATCACCATTAATGGTATCAGTATTTACGATACCTCTTAATAAAATATTTTCTGCGTCAAATTGTACAACCCGGTCATCGGTGTCTGTGATATATCTAAAACAGCCAGTATTATCTCTCCATTTTTCTTTGGGCATTTTCCATTTTGGTGTAGAAAATAAACCAATTTTACTCCAATGGGTGGTATCTAAATAACCTTTATTAAAATTATCTTCCCATACCAATTCCCATTTTGTTTGTTCATTTCTTCGTTCCGGTTTTTGTATAAAAATATAGGCATCATTTTTATTGGAGTGCGTTAAGTTTATTACTTCTTGTATCACACGCATCCATGGATCTTCAGCGCTCTTACTACTTTCTCCACTATTATTGGCCCTACTTAATACCCAGTTAAACGTTTCTTTAAATTGAGGATATTTATTTATTTGAGTTTGCATCCATGCATTCCAATCAAAGCTTTCATGTAAATTATTATAGGCCCACTTGGTAATTAAATTGTTGGCTGGCTGAAAATTTCTTATGGTATTATAAATGCCAGGTTTAAAGGCAGTAATTTTTTTAAGTAATGCTTGTGCACTATCTGATTGTTGCAAAGCGTTTAGACAGGTATATTGTAGATACTGTTCTAAACGGTTGTCTATATCTGCTTCATAGGGCTTACCGGCACCTAAATTTTCTGGCCATTCCTGCGCTTCATGAATAAATTGAATAGCACTGGTGTAGTTTTTATCTTTTAGTGCCGCAACACCCTGCATCATTTTTGCTTCCCAATACAAAGCTCTTCCATCGGTAGATCCTTCAAATGGAATCACTTCCATACTTGAGAGCAGCTTATCACATTCTTTGTATTTTTTATTGAGTAGGAGTGCCTTAGCAAAAAGCATATCCATGATAAAATTTTCTTGACTATTTGAATTTTTGAACTTTTCTACGATGGCAAGTGCTTTCTCATAGTCTTTATTTTGAATGTACAGTTGCGTAAGTAGTTTATGGTATCTCCACCCAACTGGGTCTAATGAGATGGCTTTTTGTAGATCCGCTTCTTTTGTGATTAAGTTGGTTGTATTCCATTGAGCCCGGAGTCCGTAAACATGCGCATCTGTGGGTGTTGAACCTAAATCCGTTAATATTTTTAGCGCCGCTTCTTTTTTATTTTTATCATGTAAGAGCAGGGCTAAATAATAATTTGGTTTCCAGCTTTTGCTTTTTTGTGCAGCCCATTGTAAAATGGGTATCAATGAAGTTCTAAATGGAAATATCAGTGTTGTTGAAGCGCTGTTTACTTTATTTAGTAATTCAGTGGCATGATTATTATTAGACCTTTGTAAATAGGCTTTCCAATAAATAGCGAGTGGATGGTTTGGGAGCGCCTCTAATATTTTAGCTACTTCCGATTCTAGTTTTATATCTCCGTAAAATGAAGCGAGTTCTAAAATAGACTCTTCTGGTAATTCATTTTTGAATCCTCCAAATTTATTATTATTCCATTTTACATGCAAATTTAAAGGCTGTTCTTTTTCAAGTTTTGTGATGAGTTGTTTTGCATTTGAAGAATTGCCTAATTGTCTATTAGCAACAATTAGAAGTGCAATGGCGTCTGCATTATAGGTATTAAAATCAATTGCTTGAGATGCATATGATATTACTTTGTCCCATCTTTTGTGTTGTGCATGTATTTTAGCAAGCTCTGTTAGTGCCGCTGACTTGTATTCGACACTCATTGTTGCTATGCTAAATCCATCAATGGCATCAGCCTCTTTGTTTATACGAGCAGCACTTAATCCATAATAATAATTTGCTGCACCATGGTGCGCATCAATAGAAATGGCAGTTTTGGAAATATCAAACGCTTTTTGATCTTCCCCATTTCTGATGTATAGTTCCGCTAGTTTAACAAGGCCCATTAAATGATAGGGCTCTTTTGCTATTGCTTCATTTAATTTGATTTCAGCTTCCGAAAACATTTTTTGGTCCATCAACTCTTTCCCCTGAATCACAAGGCCTTCTGCGCTATTCCATTCAAATTTTGAGGGCGTTTCGAGTGGTCTAGAAAGCGCATTAAAATTGGGATTACTTTTCCAAGTAAGTTGTTGTTTTTTTAATGAGATTGACAAATCATTTTTTCCAAATCCTATTTTAATGGAATCAATAATTGTTTGTAGAGGTTTAGCATTGATTAATTTTTTTACAAGTAGCTTATCATCTACATGGATTTCTAGTGTATCAGTAAAAAATGCCACAGGAGAACAATACCATTTTAAAAATCCATTTTCTATTTTTACGTTAAGGGCAGCAAATTCTCCAGCAACAACAATACCATTTGTTTTATTAACTGGATACCAATATTCTTTCCATGTGTCAGTGCCATGTGGTGTAAACTCTACGTGTTTAAATGGCGTAAAGCTGCTGTTTTGCGCATTTTGATTAAAGAGCCGTCCAGACTGGATTTCGGCGTACTGTCCATCAGTATCTGTGAGTATTTTTTCCCAAATCATACCCTGACGTGATAGTCCCCAAATCCAAATCTTTTTTCCTGCTTTATTATCGTAAGGCGCATAGCGTACCATGCCATAATTGTCATCATGCCAATAAGCACCAAAAAAATCAGTTTGTTTTCCAATGACATGGTATGATTTGTACGTGCCAAAATTATTTTCTTCATAAAAATTGATACGCTTGCCATTGTCTTCATTGATAGGCCATGATGCATACTCACCGCCATGCCCTATATAATTTGTTCCTGGGTAAATAAATTCTAGATTCCCTTTTGTTTTTATACCTGCGTTCATCCAATGGTAGTAGGGTTGACCAATGCTCGTAGTATTATTCCAAATAGAATTTGTAGTAAAGTATGCTTTGTTTTTAGGTAAGTTAATTTCTATCTGCCAATTGGTTCTAGTTAATAAATCTAGTACACCAATAAAGCAACTTACACTTCCATCCACATTATTTTTAGTGCTATAATCCACGGGTGTGGCACAATTGGGTGTATGGCCAATAATGCCATAATTGGCTTCGAGGCCACCACTAGTCCAAGGTCCGCGCATAGCAATATCCCTGAACTTAATAACCTTATTATTATATAAAAATTCTTTGCCGGTAGTTTTATCAATAGCGGTCCAAATTTTACCGCCAATTTCTGGAAGGATTATAACTTTGATATAATCGTTTTCTAGTTCTACAACCGTCCATGATTTGTTAACGGGCTTATTGGTAAAGCCATCAAACCTAAAATAGGGATAAATGGCTGTTTGTGAAGCTATTGGATCCGGATCCGAAAACGGATACGTTACAAACACCTTTTTGTATTCTTTAATTGAAGCGGGAGCCTGCGACCATATTTGTCCAAATGGTATAACGCTAAGTAAAATGGCAATTACTCGTAAAAGCATAACAGTATTTTTAAGTGTACTTAAAAATACTAAATGTGGTTGATTATTCCCCTAAAGCATCATGCTTAATTAGGTAGTTTCTTAGTTGCGTTAACAATTCGTGGCACTCCTTTTGTGTAGGCTCTATATAGTCAAAATCGGTAGAAAGTCTAATTGTTTGAAGCATACCTAAAATGGCAATATAATTATCCCAGTCCAACTGATCTTTTTTCATGATTTTTAAGTTGGCAGGAATTGGCACTGTCACAACTATCTTATTGTCTTTGATTTTAAAATTGTCCCCGGCAGCTCTATTAAAATTAAATTCAAAATTTTTAGTTGATATAGGATCTAACATTCTATCTATATAACTAAATTCACGCTGTTCTCTTAATTTTAAGCCACTACCTAAACTTGCATATCTTTGGATAGCAGCTTTTAATTCGTCAGACTCTAAAAATTTTAATGTCCCAGAACTTTTTACTTCATCTAAAGCAAGCGCATTCATTTGGTATAACATTCTTCTTGTTATATAGCCATGAGCAGCATAAACTGCTGGTATTTCTTTGTCAAGCTCGTTGTTGTTATAATGGGCATTAATGATTTCGAAACAACTGTCTTGCTTATTTCTATTGGTTTTAGTTTTTTCATAACCGATAGAGTCGTTGATTACGTCAACGTATAAATTTTTCGCACTAATCAATGCTTTTTTTGTTTCAACATAGTGCTCTCTAACATTTTCGGCACCATAACCGAGGGTTACAGCAACAAAAATCATTAAGCCTTCTAATAGATATTCTTTCCATGGTTTTGTATGTGTTGGAATATGAGGGTGGTGATGTACTTCCATATTAGTTATTACTTATGCTCTGATTTTAATAATTGAATTAATTTATGATTTTCTTCTTTTGCCAATTTGAGGGCTAATTGGTATACAAAGATTTGGTTATAATATCTTTGTAAATCGTAAATAAACTTTTCTGATTGTAAAAGATTTCTTGTTTCATTTAAGCTTAGCATAAAATTTAAATAATTACTTGGTTTATTTAAATCATAGCTTGTAGAGTCGGTCCTAACTTTTCTAATTAATGTTCCAATTCCAATCGGTAAAATTCCATTGAGTTCAGTGCCAACTTGATCAAAAAAACTATTATTGCTCTCTATTCTTTTAAAAACCACCTCATAATAATAGGACAAACTAGTTTTTAACTCCTCTTCATCAACATAGCTAAGTAGTCCACTAGACTGCATATTTTTAAAGGAACTATTGTTTACATAAAGTGTAAATGTGGTAGCAATAATATCTGGAAAAGATCTAATCGAATCCATTAATTGCGACTCATTGATGCTCTTATTTTTTGATAGATACAATAGATTCATGAATCTATCAAATGTATTAAGGGATGCCTGCTCAGTTACTAAAATACTATCTATGGCAACTGCGTCTGCTTCTAAATCTTTTAAAATAGCAACTTTATTTTGTTCGATGCGGTGTTCAATAATACTGTGCTCCCTTATATTTTCTGCAAAAAAACCAAGTGTCACTGCTGCAAAGAGCATAATAAACTCGGTGATATATTCTTTCCAGTTTTTAGGTTTGTGTGAGTGGTGGTGTACTTCCATATTAATATTTATTAGGCGTAGCAGGCATTGCTATATGATAAGATTCTGAAATTGCTTTTTGTAATTCGTCGATTTTCTTTTCAATTTTTTGATAGAAATAGCCGTTCATATAGGCCTTTAAATCAAAATTTAAATTGAATAATCTATTCTTGTACTCAATCAAAAAGTTTTTTTCATAAGTCATTAATGTTGCATCTTCTTTTATGATTTTATTTTTTACATCTAAGTAGTTTGTTCCATCAAAAATTTTGTAGTTCATATTTTTAATATTCAGTTTGTATTCATGAATCCCAACACTTTCATATTCATTAAATTGGGTAATCAGTTGCCAATACTCTGTAATTAAGGTAGCTACTTTTTTATCTTTTATCAGTCGCATGCCACCAGACCTTAATTGAGCAGAAGTTCTATCAATAAATGTAGTAGGTCTACTACCACCCACTTTTAAACTAGCACGGTATATTGTTTTAATGTTTTCTGGTGTCCAATTACTTTCCGATAGAATTGCTATGACAGTATCAATATTCTTCGTTTGTGTAATTGTATAATTTATAGACTGACTTAAATCATATTTATCTTTTGCCAAATCTTCTATTAGACTTTCCATGTATTGAATTTCTCTCTGACCTTCTATATAATGCTCTCTTTGGTTTTCTGCAAAAAAACCAAGTGTAACGGCAAAAAATAACATGAAAAATTCTAAAAAATACTCACTAATCTTTTTCTTGTGAGTAGGGTGGTGTGCGTGGTGTACTTCCATAGTATTTAATTGCAATGAAAATAACCTTTATTTTTGAATATTTAAATTTAAGCCTAATACAAAATCATTAAATTTCTTTCAAATTTGCATAACTTCGAAAGATGCAAGTAACTGTTTTGAGAATATTTAGAAAAGTGCACCGTATGATGGGCGCCGTTTTATTTATTTTCTTTTTTGTAGTTGCTATAACAGGTGTTTTACTTGGCTGGAAAAAAAATACGAATGGATGGTTATTACCCGCAACATCTAAAGGAACATCGACCAACTTGGCTGTGTGGAAACCAATAGCATTATTACATACCATAGCAGATAGCGTTCTGTTATACCGAGTAGATAAAAGCTTATCCACCGATTTGGAACGGATCGATATTAGAAAAGAAAAAGGAATTGTAAAATTTGTTTACGCCAAACATTATTGGGAAGTGCAATTGGATGGCGCAACAGGAAATGTTTTACAGGTGAACCTTAGAAAATCTGATTTTATAGAGGATATTCATGACGCTTCTTATTTAGATACTTATTTTAATACCAAAGGCGAACCCATTAAACTTACCTACACCTTAATTATGGGCGTTGCCTTGTTTTTATTTTGTTCAACCGGCTTTTGGCTTTGGTATGGCCCAAAATTAATTCGTAGTAAAAAAAGGGGCTAATTCTAAAATACTTCGTTGTTGATTATTGACAAGCTTTTTCGAATAATTCTTACATTGTGTTATAATACTACAATATGGAATTAATTGGACCCATTAGTCAATTAGTGAGTTTACAGGATTTGGCACTTAAAGGCCCCATCAATGATAGTGCCCTCCATACAATTTCAAATGCAGGTATTGCTATTGAAGATGGTACCATTAAGGCAGTTGATACATGGGATGCATTATTAGCTGCTTATCCAAAAGCAATGATTACTGAACTTAATGGTGCTTATGTTGCTGTTCCAGGTTATGTCGATTGTCATACGCATATATGTTTTGGTGGAAATAGAGCACGTGATTTTGCGCTCCGAAATGCTGGTGTTTCTTATTTAGAAATTGCAAAGTCGGGTGGCGGTATTTGGGATACTGTTACACAAACAAGAAAATGTACCGAGCAGGAATTAACTCAAATTGTAATTAAAAATGCGAATAAACTTTTACAATTAGGGGTAACAACTATTGAAGTTAAAAGTGGATATGGTTTATCTGTGGAAGAAGAAATTAAAATGCTGCGTGCTATAAATAGAGGTAACAGTGAAACTGCTGCAGATTTAGTGGCTACATGTTTAGCTGCACATCTTAAACCAAAAGATTTTAATGGTTCAAACGAAGCGTACTTAGATTATTTAGTTACAAATTTATTTCCTGTTTTACAATCCGAAAATCTTACAAAGCGTATCGATGCATTTATAGAAACATCTGCTTTTTCTGCATCAGAAATAGCGCCTTATTTACAAGCAGCAAAAGCTTTTAATTTTGATATCACCATTCACGCCGATCAATTTACCACAAGTGGTTCGGAGGTTGCTGTACAATATGAAGCTATTTCTGCAGACCATTTGGAAGCATCAGGAGATAAAGAAATCGAAATAATTGCTCAATCAAAAACCATAGCAGTTGCGCTACCTGGTGCGAGTGTAGGACTTGGTTGTGCTTTTGCACCAGCAAGAAAAATAATCGATAAAGGAGGCGCTTTGGCTATTGCGTCTGATTGGAATCCTGGATCGGCTCCCATGGGTGATTTGGTATGCCAGGCTTCTATACTTGCTACTTTTGAAAAACTTACAACCGCCGAAGTGTTTGCTGGCATTACGTTTAGAGCAGCAGCAGCACTTAATTTATTTGATCGAGGAAGACTCATTGCCGGTAACAAAGCAGATTTTATTTTGTATCCCTCCACCGATTATAGAGAAATTCTATATTACCAAGGTTCAATGCGCCCATCTAAAATTTGGAAATCAGGAAAATTAGTTAGCGCTTAATATATTTCATTTTTAAAATGATACACCCATGACATTTAAGGAAATGATTTTGCAGGGCATACCAGATCACCTGCCGAGTAAAAAATCAAGAGACGATAAATATTCTCATGCACCTAAGCGAAAAGATATTCTTACACCAACCGAAAAAAAATTAGCAATCGCTAATGCACTTCGTTATTTTCCTGCTTCTTGGCATGCTGTTTTGATAGAGGAATTTATAGAAGAGCTAAAATTATATGGCAGAATTTATATGTACCGTTTTATGCCAGATTATGAGATGTATGCTAGACCTATTCATGAATATCCTGCCGTTTCAAAGCAGGCTGCAGCCATCATGCTCATGATTCAAAATAATTTAGATCCTGCAGTTGCTCAGCACCCTCAGGAATTAATTACCTATGGTGGTAATGGTGCGGTTTTTCAAAACTGGGCTCAATATCTCATCACCATGAAATACTTGGCCCAAATAACAGACACCCAAACTTTACACATGTACTCTGGGCATCCAATGGGTATTTTTCCTTCCTCATTTGATGCACCCCGTGTTGTTGTCACTAATGGCATGATGATTCCAAACTATTCTAAACCAGAAGATTGGGAACGCTACAATGCCATGGGCGTTACACAGTATGGCCAAATGACGGCTGGTTCATATATGTATATTGGTCCGCAAGGAATTGTGCATGGTACTACGATTACCGTGATGAATGCCTTTAGAAAAAAATTAGGCGCTGGCGTAAGCCCTCATGGAAAAATATTTTTAACGGCAGGGTTAGGCGGCATGAGTGGTGCGCAACCAAAGGCCGGCAACATAGCAGGTTGTATTACTGTTTGTGCAGAAGTAAATTCGGCAGCAGCAAAAAAACGTTATACGCAAGGTTGGGTTGATCAACTCACAGAAAATATTGACGAATTAATTGTCATGGTTAAAAATGCGGTTGCTGACAAAGCTGTTGTATCCATTGCTTATGTTGGAAACGTTATTGATGTTTGGGAGCGTTTTGATACTGAAAATATTACTGTTGATTTAGGATCCGATCAAACATCACTTCACAATCCATGGGCTGGGGGTTATTATCCAGTTGGACTTTCTTTTGAAGAGGCCAATGAAATGATGGCGAATCATCCAGAACAATTTAAAACGGCTGTTCAAGTATCACTTCGTCGTCATGCCGAAGTAATTAATAAGCATACCGCTAAAGGAACTTATTTTTTTGATTATGGTAATGCCTTTTTGTTAGAGGCATCAAGAGCGGGGGGAGCCGTGATGTCAGAAAATAAAATTGATTTTAGATATCCGAGTTATGTACAAGATATTTTGGGCCCCATGTGTTTTGATTATGGATTTGGTCCATTTAGATGGGTTTGTACATCAGGCAGTGGCGCTGATTTAAAGTTAACAGATCAAATAGCTGCAACTGTGTTAGAGTCAATGTTAGTAGATGCTCCAGCGTCTATTGCACAGCAGTTACAGGATAATATTACATGGATAAAAGAAGCCGAAAAAAATAAATTGGTAGTAGGTTCTAAAGCAAGAATTTTATATGCCGATGCAGAAGGTAGGGCTAAAATTGCATCTGCATTTAATGATGCTATTGCTAAAGGTGATATTACTGCGCCAATTGTTATTGGCAGAGATCATCATGATGTAAGTGGAACCGATTCACCGTACCGTGAAACAAGTAATATTTATGATGGTAGTAAATTTACTGCCGACATGTCTATTCATAATGTTATTGGAGATAGTTTTAGAGGTGCCACTTGGGTTTCAATTCATAATGGTGGTGGTGTAGGATGGGGTGAAGTAAGCAATGGTGGATTTGGTCTTGTACTTGATGGAACAGCTGCATCAAAAACCAAACTAGAAAGTATGTTGTTTTATGATGTCAACAATGGTATCGCACGCAGGGCCTGGGCTAGAAATACAGGCTCACTCGAAGCCATAGAACGTGAAATGAAAAGAAGTCCTAATTTAACAGTGACCATACCTAATTTGGTTGATGAAAATTTGTTACAGCATATTCAATAATTGTTATGAAGCATCACGTTAATCCGTCTTCTTCGAATTGGCAGGGCCGAAATTCTGATAATCAGTTGTATTGGCATGAACTAGTGCAGCTAGTTGATGATTTAGCAATCAAAGGAGGCGAAGATGCTAAGATTGCATTGTTAGGTTACGCTGTTGATGCGGGTGTTATAAATAATGGGGGTAGAAGTGGTACTAAAAATGGGCCTGATTGTATCCGAAAAATGTTGGGGCCTCTTGCCAATCACGTAAACAACAACCTGTCTATTTATGATTATGGAAATATCGTTGTAGAAGATAGCAATATCGATGCCGCTCAATTATTAATGCGCGATACCATTTACGCTTGTTTGCAACAGAATTATTTACCTGTTATTTTAGGAGGTGGCCACGACGCAGCCTATCCGCATTTTTTAGGTATTCAAAAACATCTAGCAAATACTGGCGAAACCGTTGGTATTATTAATTTTGATGCTCATTTTGACATACGCCCATTATTAGATGGAAAAGGACATTCAGGCTCTCCTTTTTTGCAAATTGCACATCAATTTCCAGAACAGTTTAATTATTTAGTTCTTGGTATTCAAAAGGCAGCCAATCCAAAAACACTTTTTGAAACGGCATCTGATATTGGTTGTAATTATTTAGAAATCGAGCAATTTAACCTTGCTCATTGGGGACTTGTAGAAACTTCCATTTCTCAGTTTTTACAATCCGTTGATAAGGTATACGTAAGTATAGATTTAGATGGATTTTCTTCGGCGTTTGCACCAGGCGTTTCTGCGCCGTCACCTCTTGGATTTACGCCGGAAATTGTTTTTAAATCACTGGATTTAATAATTCGATCAAACAAGTTATTAAGTTTTGATATCGTTGAATTAAACCCTGTATTTGATCAGGATAATGCCACTGCCCGACTCGGAGCAAGATGTTTAGAATATATTGTTCGTAATCATTACCGTTAATAAACGCTTTAGTGTCCAAAGCTGCCTTTAAATGCAGGCACGTGTACAAGTTCTACATTGATATTTTTATCGACAGATATTTCTTTAAAATTGTAGATGATTTCTAAAATATCTAAATCTATGTAGTGCGCATTTGAGCCATCAATAATGACAGTACTTCCATTTTCAATTTCAGATAACTTAATAGCTAAGCTACCCTTATTCAAGAATGTTACATGCTCAGTTAAGCGAATCGTAATTAAGCCACCTTCTTTTTGTTTGTCTTGATGAATTAAATAATCTCTTCTGTAATTAGCACGTAAAATATAAAAGATGGCTACTACCATACCTAGCGCAATACCTTTTAATAAATCTGAAAATTGGATGGCTACTACTGTGATTATAAAAGGGATAAATTGCTCCCAACCCAGTTTATACATTTGCTTGAACAAGGAAACTTTAGCTAGTTTATATCCCACCACAAGTAAAACTGCAGCTAAACAAGCAAGTGGAATTTTATTGAGTATCGAAGCCAATAAAATTACACTTAACAATAAAAATATACCATGAATAACAGCTGATAATTTTGTTTTGGCACCTGCATGTACGTTAGCAGAAGTTCTTACAATTACAGCAGTTACTGGAAGTCCACCAATTAAGCCAGAAATAACGTTGCCTAATCCTTGCGCTTTTAATTCACGGTTGGTTGGTGTAATTCTTTTTTGTGGATCTAGTTTGTCACCAGCTTCTGTACTAAGTAAACTTTCAAGACTTGCAATAATGGCAATGGTAACAGCTAGTATATATACTTTTGGTTGTAAGAATCCTGAAATATCTGGAAATGTAAACTGTTGTGCAAATTGGCCTAGCGAATTTGCAACAGGAAGTTTTACGAGTTGTGTGTCTACTAATTGTAAGGCAGGATTATAAATACCCATGAACTCGTTGATGCCAGTTCCTACAACCACCGCTATGAGTGCTCCTGGTATCCATTTACTGATGGCAAATTTTTTAATAAACGGTAAATCCCAAATTAAAATAATGCCAATGGATAACGTAGAAATTATAATTGACATAATATGATATGGTGTTGCTAATCCTTTAACATAACCAACAGCAATAGGTGCTTGTTTTAAGATTAAAATAATACCAATAGCAGCAAGCATCCCTTTAATAACACTCGATGGAAAATAATAACCAATCACACCCGCTTTTAAGTAGCCTAAAATAATTTGTAGCACACCTGCAATTACTACCGCTAATAAGAAGAAGTTATAATTTCCAAGGTCATTAATACCATTTAAAACAATAACAGTTAAACCCGCTGCAGGACCTGTTACACTTACGTTAGAGCCACTTGCTATGGCAACTACAATGCCGCCAACAATACCTGCTATGATACCAGAAAATAACGGTGCTCCAGATGCCAGTGCAATGCCTAAGCATAGTGGTAAGGCAACTAAAAAAACAACAAGACCAGCAGGTAAATCTTCTTTTAAATATTTGAATGTTAATTCTGGCGCTTTGTTTTTCATAATCTCTATTAAATGTCTTGTATAATTTTTAAATGGTGGTTGGTGTGTACCGTAAAAAATTTGAGTGTTTTAGGCACGTCTAAATCACCAAAAATAGGGTGGGTAAAATATTTATTTTGATGTGTAGAGGCGAGTGTTTGCAAATTGGCTTTTGCAAGCTCGATTTCTTCCACAATTTCGGCCTTCGTAATTGTATTTTTAGGAATAACAATGTTGGGTGCTTTTACTTTACCCCTCGGAATGTGATTGGTTAGCATTATCAGGTGGTATAAGAAGCTAAATTTTGGTTTTGCTTTTGAAGCATCTGAATGAACAATAGCATTTGTTATAGTGTTGATTACTTGACAACTATGCGCTATATGCCAGCCAATGGTTTCGCCAGAAATTGTTTCATTTAGTTTTTGATGCAATTCGATATAGCTTTCTAGCTTGGTTAATAGGGCTATATTTTTGTTTAAACTGCTGCTTGCCATGCGATAAATATAGCTATTATCCTTCTTTTTCCCAATTACATAAACGCTTTATCTAAATCCGTAAATGCACCCGGTTTAAAAGGTTCAAATTTGCAAAAAATAAAGTGATATGTGGGCAAAGAGCATCCTATTTTGGCAATTATTGAGTTTTATATTTCCGTTATTAGCATCAGCGCAACAAACCAACGATAGTTCACATATTAAATATTTACCTGATGTAACGGTTGTTGGAAAAAATAGCAAGAGCGACTATGCTCAAATGCCTGAAATTGTTGGTACGAATATTTATGCAGGCAAAAAAAATTCTCTTATCATCATAAACAATGTGCAGGGAAATGTATCAACCAATAACATGCGTCAAGTGCTTTCTAAAGTGCCAGGTATTCATATTTGGGAAAGTGATGGAAGCGGCATTCAAATTGGAATTGCGTCGCGTGGACTTAGCCCCAACAGAAGTTGGGAATTTAATGTGCGTCAAAATGGATACGATATAGCAGCAGATCCATTTGGTTACCCCGAAGCTTATTACAATCCACAATTACAAGCTGTGCAACGCATAGAAATTGTTAGAGGTCAGGGGGCTTTACAGTATGGCCCACAATTTGGCGGCCTGGTCAATTATATTTTGCGTAATGGTAATGAGTTTAATAAACCACTTGTTTTTGAAACGCAGCAAACCATTGGTAGCTATGGACTTTTTAATACTTATAATGCAATAGGTGGTAAAAAAGGTAACACGCATTATTATTCTTTTTTTGATCACAGAAGTGCCATTGGTTGGCGCGAAAACAGTAATTACTATACTAATTCTGGCTTTGCAACAATCACCCATCAATTTAAAAATAATGTGGCGGTAACATTTGAACTCATGCATTCACATATCCGCAGTAAACAACCGGGCGGATTAACAGATCAACAAATTGCAACTAACGCACAGCAAAGTGAGAGAGGAAGAAACTGGTTTGATATTACTTGGACTACGCCAGCTATTATAGTGAATTATGAATTGAATAAACAAACTAGGTGGAATACAAAATTATTTGGCACTATTGGTAACCGTAATAGTGTTGGGTTTTTGCAATCTATTTTAGTAAAAGATGCAATAAACCAGTCTACTAATACGTACGCAAATAGGGTTGTTAATTTAGATCAGTATAGAAATTACGGGTTGGAAAGTAGATTTATTACAGCCTATCAATTAGGTAAACAGGCACACAATATTTCATTTGGTGTAAGAGCTTACACTGGAAATACACATAGAGATGCAGAAGGAAAAGGCACCAAAGGTTCGGACTATAATGTTTCGGTGGAAGCTGCATTTCCTAATTCAATTTCATTTACATCTAAAAATGCAGCTGCATTTGCAGAAAATATTTTTAGACTCAATAATAAATTTATTCTGATTCCGGGTATAAGAATGGAGTATTTAGAAGGCGCAGCTGCAGGCCGCATAGGTTTTGATACAAATGGATCTAGTATTGAACTACAAAATATTAAAAGGAGCAGATGTTTTATAATGGCTGGTATTGGTGCAGAATATCATGTTGGGGGATCTACAGAATTTTATGCAAATATCACACAAGCGTATCGTCCTATTCAGTTTGCAAATTTGCAAGCACCCCCTGGTACAGATATTATAGATCCAAATTTGAAAGATGCACGTGGTTATAATTTTGATATTGGTTACAGGGGTAAATTAAAAGACATTTTAAAATTTGATGTGAGTGTTTTTCATTTACAATACAATAACCGTGTTGGTGTTATTTCCACAAATGGCGGAGTGAACAGGTTGGTTACAAATGTTGGAAATAGCAACAGCAAAGGGTTTGAAGGTTATGTAGAGTGTATGCCTATTAAACTATTTTCAAAAGATTCAAAATATGATTTGATTGTATTTACATCTTATGCGTATACAAATGCAAGGTATAGTACGGATCATAAGCTCGCCGCAATTAAAGGAAAGAAAGTTGAAAATGCACCTAACCATATTATTAGAACTGGCATTACCCTAGGCATAAATAAATTTTTGTGTACCGCTCAGGTAAGTTATGTGGGAGAATCATTTAGTGATGCAAACAATACCCTTGCGCCATCATTGAATGGAACTGTCGGATTGATTCCTTCATACAGGGTTTCGGATCTTACCTTTTCTTATACATTTAAAAAAGGGATAGCATGTAAATCAGGTATCAATAATTTATTTAACGTAACTTATTTTACAAGAAGGGCTGGAGGTTATCCTGGACCTGGCGCACTACCAGCAGATGCAAGATCTTTTTTTATTACAATGAGTGCTTCACTTTAATAGCATAATAATCATTCATCTGTTTTTTTCGAAGATTGTAAGAGCGTATCAATTTTATCAATGAGTAAGTGAATGGTATTGTTTGTTACTTCTTCTACTTCTATTCCTGCTTTGATACCACCTACATGATTAGGTGTTGTCATGAGTTCATAAAAACTTAACTTAAGTGCCTCCGCAATTTGCTCGATTCTATCTACCGAAATATCTGTTTTTCCGGTTTCAATTTGACTAAGCGCACTTGGCGTAATCCTTAATTGTTGCGCCAACGCACCCTGCCTAACACCCAACGCCTCTCGATGTCTGCGTATATTTCTACCGATTATTTCTTTTACTTTCATAATTAATTAAATATAGCTTAATACGTATTATTTCGCCAAATGAATATTTATTTTTTATTTAAAATCTTGATAATCAATCAACTAAAGATTATTTTGGTAATTTGTTTTAATTATTTTCAAAAATAATATATTTAACGTAAAAATAATTTAACTAAATTTAACCTCTAATTAACCAAAATAAAATACGATGAAAAAACTAACTGTTTTTTTGACGTTTGCTTTGATGCTAATTGCACAAGCATACGCTCAATCCCCTCGAACAGTTACCGGGAAGGTAACCGATGACAAAGGAACACCGTTAAGCGGTGTTACAATTAGTGCTGTGGGTGTCAACAAAAATGCACTTTCAGACAACAATGGATCTTTTTCTATTCAAGTAACAGAAAAAGTGAAAAGTTTAAAAATTACTTACGTTGGATTTGATGCTAAAGAAGTAAGTATTACAGGCGTATCAACCGTTACTGTTTCATTATCTCCAGAAGATAAAGCCTTGAATGAGGTTGTAGTAGTTGGATATGGTACACAAAAGAAAAGAGATATTACTGGTAGTATCGCTAGTGTTAAAGGCGAGGCTTTAGCTAATAAGCCTACACAAAGTTTTGAACAAGCTTTGGGTGGTAGAGCCGCTGGTGTGCAAGTAGTGATTCCAAGTGGTGTATTAAATGCGCCACCTGTATTAAGAATTAGAGGTGCCAACTCTATTTCATTATCATCTTATCCGCTCATTGTAGTTGATGGTGTGCCAGTATTTACTGGTGATGGTAGTTCTACAAGTGCAGCAGGTAACGTATTATCATCTATCAATCCAAATGATATTGAAAGTGTAGACGTTGCAAAAGACGCTGCTGCAACTGCTATTTATGGTAGCCGCGCGGCAAATGGTGTACTATTTATTACAACTAAAAAAGGTAAACCAGGTCGTTCAAAAGTTACTTTAGACAGCTGGATTGGATTTAGTAATCCGCAGCGTTTACAACAAGTACTTGACGCGCAACAATACACCGACTATAAAAACGAAGCATTAAGAAATGCGGGAACATTTAATGCCGCAACCAATGCGTTTGCAACAACTGTAGGTGCTGATGGAAAAATAATCAATACCAATTGGGCAGATATCGTTTACCGCCAGGGTTTGCAACATAGCAATACCATTAGTTTATCTGGTGCGAATGAATCTACTAGTTATTATTTTTCTACTGGTTACACAGAGCAAGAAGGTATCATTAATAGAAACGATTTTAAGCGTTTAACTTTATTAATGAACGTAGATCATAAAGCTGGTAAGTTTTTTAGCATGGGTGGAAAAATCCAATATACCAGCGATAAAAATACCGCTGCTACAAGTTCTGGATCATTAGGTGATGCATTTGCAACAGCAGGCTTAGGTCGTGTGGCTTTAATTACGGCACCTAACGTTGGTCCTTTCAATGCAGATGGTTCATATAACCAAGCAAATGGACTTATTGGTGTAATGGGTAATAAATTAGGCCAAGTAGGTTTTTACAATCCTCAAATTACTATGGACTTAAACAGATCTAATAGCTATGGTGAGCATTTAATTAGCAACTTATATGCACAGTTTAAACCAGTAAGTTGGCTAGCGGTAAGAACACAATATGGTCTTGATTATTTAATGGTTGATAATGATGTATACTCTCATCCATTATCTGGAGAAGGTTTTTCAACTACAGGTTCTGTTTCTGCCATTTTTAATAAGAACAAACGTTGGGTTTGGACAACCACTGCTCAATTTGATAAAGTGTTTGCACAAAAGCATAATGTAAGTGTTCTTGCGGGTGTGGAGCAACAAAAGTCTGATCAAAACAGTTATGGTCTAAACCGTGTAACTGTTGCGGATCCTGCATTTACAAATATTCAGGGTGGTTGGGTTACACCTAACACATCTGGATTAGGTATTGGCGAAAATTATTTATACTCTGAGTTTGCTCGTGCGCAGTATAATTTCAGCAGAAAATATTTTTTAACTGCTAACGTACGTAGAGACGGAGCATCTCAATTAGGTGTTAACAGCAAGTATGGTATTTTCTGGGGTGTGTCTGCAAGCTGGGATGTGTTATCTGAAAAATTCATTCAGAACATCAAGTTAGACAAAGTATTTAGCAGCTTACGTTTAAGAAGTAGCTATGGTAAAGTTGGTAATATTGGTGGTTTAGGAAACTTTGCATCATTATCAACATTTAGCTCTGGTTTATATGGAAGTGCTGGAACTGTAGGTTATAGCCAAGCAGGTAATCCAAACCTTACATGGGAAACCAGTAAAAAAACAGACGTTGGTTTAAACTTTGGTTTATTTAATGATCGTTTAACTGCAGAAATTGGATATTACAATAGTAATAACGATGGTTTATTATTATTTGTACCACAACCGCCATCTGCTGGTTTACCTTCAAATATTCCAACCAACATTGGTTCTATGTACAATAGAGGGTTTGAATTTGATATTAAATACAACGTAGTTCAAAACAAAGATTTCTCTTGGACTACTTCATTTAACTTATCAACCAACGATAATAAAGTGTTGTCTTTAGCACCAGGTATCACCAACATTATTGGTTCTACAGGTGGTTTAGAAAATCCAAGTATTACCATGCCGGGTCATCCAATTGGTATGTTGTTTGTAACAAGAACAGCAGGTGTTGATCCAGCTTCTGGACGTAGAATATTCTTGAATGCACAAGGTAGACAAGTGTTATTCCAACACGTTGCACCAGCAGGTCAATCTCGTTTCATGTATGCCGATGGTACTGTAGCTCCTACTGTAAGTAGCGCAGATGCAATTGTTTACAAAAATACAAACGCTAAAATATTTGGTGGTTTTGAAAATAACGTTAGGTTCAAAAACTTTGAATTGAATGCATTATTTACCTACCAAATGGGTAACTGGTTGTATTATGGTACACAAGCTGGTTTAAGAGACCAACGTTTCTGGAACAATGAAGTTGGTGTTTTAAATAGATGGCAAAAAGCTGGAGACGTTACTGAATTTCCAAGAGCAGTATTTGGAGACAACGTTTCTAACGGTTCTTCTTTCCCACTTGACATTAACGTATTTAAAGGTGATTTTATCAAGTTAAGAACCCTAACACTTGGCTACAATATTCCAAAAAATATGTTGGACAAAATCAAAATTTCTAATGCACGTTTTTATGTTTCAGGAAACAACTTGCTTATCTTAACAGCATATCCAGGACCAGATCCTGAGGTTTCTTCTAACGGAAACGGTACTACCAATTTTGGTGTTGACAGAAACACTGTAGCTAACCAACGTACAATCACTGTTGGTATCAACGTTGGTTTCTAATTGTTAAACTATTAATTAAGAAAAATGAAAAAGAATCTATTATACATTTTGATGGCAGCAGGTCTTGTTCAAATGACCTCATGCGCCAAAGAAAATTTTGTAAATCCGGTTCCTACCAACGTAATTTCTGATCTTACTGCATTTGATAGTAAGGATAGAGTTGAAGGTCAGGTAAGAGCTATTTATGCCTCTATTAAAAATTCAGGTATGTACGGTGGCCGTTACCAAATATTTAACGATATCCGTGGCGGTGATTTTATGAATGAAAGAACCAACGTTGTAACTGGTTTTGATGTTTGGAACTATACACCATCAAACAGCTCTACGAACTCTGTTCAAAACCATTGGTCAAGAGCCTATTATGTAATTAACTTAGCAAACGTTTTTTTAGAAGGCATGACCGCTAAAGGAACTGCCGTTGTTGGCACAGCACTATCAGCTAATTACCAAGCAGAAGCTCGTTTGTTAAGAGCATTAAGTTATTACTCATTACTACAATTGTATGCGCGTCCTTTTTGGGATGGTAATGGATCTAAACCTGGTGTTCCAATGCGTTTAAAAGGTAACACAGGTTCTGATGATTATGCAAAAGCAAGAGCAACAGTAGCTGAAGTGTATACACAAATTTTAGCAGATTTAGATTATGCTGAAACAAATTTACCGTCAACCTATAGCACCGCTTTAAATAATACCATTCGTGCACACAAGAATACGGCTATTGCACTTAAAACAAGGGTTTATTTAAGTATGGGTCGTCATTCAAATGTAATTACTGAAGCAAATAAAATAGTAAGTA
>Ga0208599_1000034_pt1 | contig 51112 bp, 76 predicted proteins | sample LakMenEpi17Aug12_FD_150706 | JGI IMG/M metagenome (GOLD analysis project Ga0208599, IMG submission 150706) | Freshwater microbial communities from Lake Mendota, WI - 17AUG2012 deep hole epilimnion (SPAdes) | ecosystem: Environmental > Aquatic > Freshwater > Lake > Epilimnion/Euphotic zone ... | reverse complement strand
GCTCCACTTGCAGATGAACTTGCGGCTGACGCAGCACTAGCCGCCGCAGCATCTGATGCAGCTTTAGCCGCCGCAGCCGCCGCAGCATCTGATGCAGCTTTAGCCGCCGCAGCCGCCGCAGCATCTGCCGCCGCCCTTGCCGCAGCATCAGCCGCAGCCCTTGCTGCCGCTTGTTGAGCTAAGAAAATTGCATCGTCTTGTGTTGAACATGGTGTTGCAAATATACTATTAACCCATGTTTGAAACGCACCACTACTGATATCTGCTAATGTTACAATTTTAGATTTACCTCTAATAACAGCAACGGTTGAGTTTTGTCCGAATGGAATAATAACCACATATACCTTTTGATCACACGGATCAATATATGTTTGTGTTATGGTTTGACCAAACGACTCACTACAAAAAAATAATATTAGGAGAGAGATAATATATTTTTTCATTTTAAAAATTAATACCTAAACCAAAAGTACCATTACTAATAATTGGGTCGTAATCCATTTTTATTGTAAAATTTTTATAATCATGTAAAGCCCCTATTTTTATTGTTGTAAAACGATTTGAATATTTTGGGAATGTTATGTAACCATCATCATCTTTTCCACGATATCTTACAATCTCGTTAACGTTACCCACCATAAAATGAACTCCCGTTCTTTTAACTCTTTTCCCAAAACCAACATAAAATGAGTTTAATTTAACTAAATCATCAACAAGTGGAAAATCAACGAGGTCTAATCTTCCATGTGGATAAAAAGTTGACCTATCATGTGTGAAATTATATTCTGTTATGAAATATCCTTTGTTACCAATTGTAAAGAATCCACCAATTTGTCTATCTGTTGTTTTTTGAATACCAAAACTTATGATAGGTTTTTTTCCTCTAATAGTATCTCTATTACCATTATCATAAACATAAATTCTTGCAGGTTGTCTGTAACCCCAATCGTTCCAATATGGCATTGGAGACCAATAATTCCACCCAAAATTAGGTGCTCCCCACATGTCCCATCTATTCCATCCCCAATTGTTCCACCCCTGTCCATAGTTATTCCAATATGGGTCTCTGATTACTATATTTGAACCTCGTCTTGGTTGTGGTTGTGATTCTTGTGGTGGATTGTTTCTCCAACTACTCACATTGTTTTGTTGTGGTATGGATGGTTGAACTCTTGTTTGAGTTGATTGTGTCTGTGATTGTGTAGGTGGGTTACTTCTCCAAGTTGATATTTGACCAAATAGAAGTGTTGGTATGAATGTTAAAAATACTAATAGAGTCTTCATAAGTTTGTTTTTATATAAATATAAAAAAAGGGGGTATTACACCCCCTTTTTTTTATCTTAACTCATTAAAATATGTTTATTTTGTAAAAATTCCCTTTTTAATCATTCTATCAAGAATGTTAGCACAAGCAATATCTAAAGCTTTTTTGGTTGCAGTACTAATTGTTGATTGGTTGAATTTAATTGGGTCAATCGTTGCGTCAGACAAAAGAGTTAATTCTCTTTTTGTTGTTGCCTCACCTAAACCCGATCCACCAAATACAACACCAGTTTCCGCGTTTGTAAATCTAACTTGAAGACCAATACGAGTTACCATATTATCTTGTACACCATTTTTAAGGTTCACAGTTTCATCTTCAGATACCGAGTAGTCATAACACTCAATGGTTACAAAATACTCAGCCAAATTGATTTTACCACGTCCGTCTAACTTATTCTCAGAAATTCCGGATTGAGATGCTTGAAATTGTTTTACCATACGATTCTTAATTTCTGTCTTGTCTTCAGTAAATTTGAATCTGTTTAAGTTTTCAAGATATTCCATAGATATATTTGCAACACCCAAACCAACACGTTTTTCTTTTAATTCAGGATACATCTCATACATCTCATCAGAAATGCCCGCCTTTAATATTTGAATTGGAATTTGAGGACCATCGTAGTCCATGTAAGCACTTATATCTCTTTTCTTTTCGAAGTCCGCCTTATAGTCTTCCGTTTTAGTTTTACCTATTGTTTGTCCGTTAACGACAACAGCGCTTAGTAAAAAAACACTTAATAATGTTAATAATTTTTTCATACATCTTATTTTATTAACCTTCTAATTCTTCTTCTTTCTTTTTGTGAGAGAATTTATCCAAAGTATCGGCACCCATTCCAATTCCCGTTATTAACATCACTGCATTTACCAATTCAGGTGATGGAGCAAAATCCGCGTGAGAGAACGAATTTAATACCATTGTAACACATAGGAACATTGCACCTACCATTGCTATTACCGGCTTAACCGATATTGATCCCCTTTCATCTTTGAAAAGTTCGATAACCCATTCTTTAAATTTCATTTTTGTCAATTTTTAATTTATATTTATTTTATCCTTCCATGTGCATTTCTGCATTTTCATCTTTTATTTTACCACACTTTAAACATTCCTCAATCCCATCTCCGTCTAAGTCACCCCAAACGTGATCACATTGTCTATGTGCAAAATACATATCAATTTTGCCATCCCCGTCGAAATCTATACCATCCATTATACCATCACCATCTTCATCAACTTCAATACCTGTTCTTGGTTGAACGGTTGGTACTTGTTCAAACGTATCATTTACCTTTTCGGTTTTTGAATTCTCAATAGCTGTTTGAAACGATTCTGGAATTAGTGGAGTATTGTTTGGTGGAGTTACAGGTAAATCGGCGGTATTGCTTAACGCCGTACCATCTTCCTCATCCATTTTCTGAACTAACATCTTATCCTTATCCGTATCACTAAACCAATAGTCAATAATTTTACCATAAGAACCAATAAAGGCTCCCAATAATAATAGAAGAAGTTCTTTCCATTCTCCTTCTATTGCCGATTTATTTAATATAGCGAAGAACATTCCTCCTATAATAAACATAAATCCACCCAATACTAATGCGGTGATGTACCATCTTCTGGCCATCATATTACTTAATAAATCTTTAAATCCACTTGGTGTTTCTTTATTTTCCGCCATATTACTTATTTTTTTTTAATTTATGGTCTATTCCAAGACCATCCTTTTTTTCTACCTCTTATTACTAAATAACTACAACCCCCAATAAAAAATGTTAAAAACATCAATGGAGAATTAAATACAAACATAGCTATCATGCATAATACAATTACTGCTATAAAACTTAATCCTTGTTCCATTTTAATTTTTTACCACTTAGGAGCCTCTTCCTTAAACTCATCACCTTCTTTTTTCTTAACCGGTTTTGCGGGTTCTTTAACGGTTTCTTTTTCTTTAATAATAACCGTCTTACCACCACCCGCTGATTGTTGTTGAGTTTGTGAATTTGTAATGTTTATTACTGGTGCCGCTTGTACTGGTGCTGGTTCTGATTTGTCACCACCACCTAAAAGTGAGGCTGCCCATACACCACCTGCGGTTACTATGGTACCCACAGCACCGATAAGTGTTTTCTTTAAACCACTCATTGTTCCTTCTTGTTCTTGTGTTTCTTCTGACATTGTATTTGTTTTTAGTTTATTTTATTAATATTATGCACCAAACGCTTTAGTAAATCCTTCAGGACAAGTTTTTGTACATATCAAATCTGCAATAACTGGTGCAAATGCTGCTCCAATTGCAATACCAACTCCAGCTGGTGTTGCCCATAACTCTGCGGAATCTAAACTTTTACCTAAACAATTTGAAATTATATTTTTTAATAGTGTGTGGTCAATACTATCACTAACGTATGGTATTGCTAAAAATCCTTCTGTTATAATTTCTGTCATTGCCATTACTACCACCACTTTAGCCGCTTTATCTGCAACATAAAGAACAGGTGTTGCCATAAGTGATAGAGTGGTTGATGTCGCTGCGCCCGCTGGTTGTTCTGGTGCAAATGCCGCAACACAACCCAAACCAATTGCTGCGGTTACTCCTATATTACAAGCATTTTTATCAGCCCATTGATATGCATCAATTACCCCTTCTTTTACTTCTTCGTAACCTTCTTTAATTACAGACTCTATTTCATTTCCAATATTAATGAGTACTGGTACTACTTCTTCTTCCCACTCTCTACCAGTTACATCTTCAATTCTATGATTTGTTTCAGGATGGTCGTGTATGTACCTTATTGCTCTATCGGTAAGTCCCCATGATTCACATGTTGAACAAGGGCCGTCACCACCAAATCCATACCATCTTACATTGTTATCTCCGCAATCTGAGCGATGATAAACTATTCCGTCTCCGTTTCTGTCTGCCATAATTTTTATTTTTTAATTTTTTAGTTTATTTTATTGAAATCTGTTATTCCTAATTGTTTATTATTAGAATCGAATAACCCTATTCTGTATGCTGATGATGGTAATGCGTTAGTGTATACCTTTAAAAGGTTATCACCCGCAATTACGTTCATTGTTTCTTTAGATACCACCCTATTGGAAATGTCAAATATTTTAATCGTTACCGGACCTGCGGTTTCAATTTTAACGTTCATCGCCACTTCTGAAGTGACAAATGATGATTGTAATTTAATACCAATAGAACTTGTCATTTTCAGGTCTTCTGATATTGATTGAGGTGTAGGTAAGATATCGTCCTTATAACATCCTGTTAAAATTGTGGATACCAATACTAATAAGAGAATCTTTTTCATTTTTGTCATTTTTTAATTTACTATTATTGTTGTCTTTTTTAATTCTTTTTTATCCACATCCTCAAGTACTAAATATAAATATCCCTTGGGTAATGAATTGGTATAAATCTTTTTTTCATTTTTACCTATTTGACCAATAAACTTTTCTCGACTTATTACTTGTCCACTATTTTTATCGATTAAAATTAAATAATGAACAGTATTAGAGGTTAAATCAAAAAAAATTGATTGACCATTTGTTACACTACTTTCACCCACATTGAATATTTTTTCAACAGGAGGAGTTGGGGTTGGGATATCCATCTTAGTACAACCCCATAGTAAAATCACAAATATGAATAGTATTTTTTTCATATGTTAAAATTGAAAGTTTGTTCCTATCATAAACATTATTGGATTACTCTTTTTATACCCAACCGATTCGCTCAATTTGTCAAAAGTTGTGTTATATCTAATATTAGTATTCAAAATGAACCTTTTAGTTATTTTCCAATCAAACGATGTTCCATAATATAAATCTAAATTAAAATCATCAAAATATGATAAATCCGATGTCGTACCATCTTTAAATACTTTATAGACATCACTCATTGCAAATATTTGCGGTGATATGTTTACCCTTTTTGTTTTCAATGTATATGTGTACATTACCATACCTCTATAACTTATTTCACTTGATGCCGGCACCATTGGATATATTAAATCTTTAAAATCACCATTTTCATCTACCGTATATTTTCCTTCCCATTGACCTTCATATGTTCCCCAAAAAGATTTTGATGCAATTAAACTATATCCAAATGTTCCAAACTTTTTAGTTCTGAATACATCTATGAATGATAGTGTAATATCTTTTTGGAAATCAAAATCGGTTGAATAAAATGATTGTAATGTAGTAGTTCTCTTATTCGTATTTCTATTGAAACCATATCCTACTCCATAATATTTCCATATAGGGTTTATTGACGCTGCGAATGTGTGTCCCCATTGACCATTCATAGATGATTTATTGTAACCCAAATTAAGAGTAGTTGATACTTGTCTACCAATTATACCAACTGAAAGATTTGATGATGATAGAACATCTTTTGAAAAATTAACATAGGATTGTAATATACCCACATCGTTCCAATCATCACTTTCCCCAAATAATTCCTTTGGTGATAGTTGTAATGTATCGGGTTTTTGTATTTGTGCGTTTGTCACAAATGTTGTCGAAATTAGTGACAGAATTATTATTAGTTTTTTCATTAGTTCATTTTTACTTTTAATTGTATTCCATTCTTATTGACGGCATCGGTTGTTGATATTGAAGTTAAACCCAAAGTACCACTCAATCCTATTAATGGTAAAAATGTTATTTTATATTCTGTTGTTTTATCCAATAATGTTGAACCATCAGTAATCAATGAACCTAATGTTATTGATGAACCTCTATTAGTTCCAAAATTGGTAGGAGTTCCATTTGTGGTGAATTCTACCTTTTCAAACTTTAATGCTGTATTATCGTAGTTTAAATTGAATTGAGTACCAACCAACTCTTGTTGTAAAGGGTCTACCGAAATCGTTACTACTAATTTACCACCAATGTTTTCACCCATTAGATATGCGTTGATTTGATTGGAAACTGAATTAGTACCCAAACTCATAGTTCTAATAGAATTACTAGCAACACCACTTGTACTTTGTTGTGCTGAATGAGATAGGTTTACATCACCAAGCCAAGTAACATTAACATTGTATGTGTTATTAAGTGTACCCGTATTTAAACTAAACGGATATAAACTTCTTGTTGAATTAAATTTGGTATTCCAATTAGATTTAGTAATCCCATCATAATCTGATTTACTATAAAGTTTCATCAGAAAAGTTAATAGTGGATTTTGTGTAAGTGGTTGAACTCCTGTTAAATGTTGTAATAGTTTATATGTATCTGCTTCGTTGAATATACCATTACCATCAACGTCCGCATTAATAAATTGAATACCGTTTGTAAATTCATTTCCACTTTCATTTCCAAATATTCCACCATTTGATAATTCTTTGAAGGCAATAAAGACATCCGATACGGTCACAATACTATTGTATAAAGTGTTTAAATCCGTTTGATTGGTGTATGTTAACTCAATCCCATGTTGTTTATATGACATTATTGGTGAGAAAGTAAATTCTGCTCTTGTTCCATACCAACCATCTTGTAATCTTAATTGTGCCTGAAATGTGGATGATGTTATCTTAGTTGTCAAATTACCGGGCATTATATAAGTTTTCCAAAACCCACTTACACTATGAATACTAACCGGTCCATCGTATATATCAAATAATTTAACTGATGTTATATCACTTGGAGATACTCCTGTCCCATCAAATTCCCTTTCGTCTATTAATAATTGATGCCCACCTAAATTTGCATCATACGGATTTATTATTGCCCATTCAACTTGTCCTGCAGTTGTTGACGCTTTAGTACCAATACCACTTACCTTTGCAGTATCTAAATCATTTGTAATGTCAACCTTACCCAATCCACTTATTGCTCGTGATGTGTTGGTTGTTGTACTCCATAGATTATTTACATATCTATTTGCCTTTGTTGAGAATTTAGTTTCATCTATATTACTCCCAAAATCAAAATTAAATTTAGCGGTTAAAACTTCACCATTTGAATGAGATACACTATTGGTATAAAATTCAGTAAATGTTGCATCATCGGGATTAGACCAAGTTCCATATTCAATTATGTATGGATTAGTCCAATTATTTGATAAATCATTCCAAGTTGATGCACCACCCCAATTTGTTACCGCATAATCCTCACTATGATTATATCCATTAGGTTCACCACCTGCCCAGTTGTTATACACACCAGGTCTATTTCCTGCCGTCTGTCCATTTGATGTTTTCATAACAGTTCCTTTTTCAGGTCCCGCATCAATTACCCAAGTTCCATCTATAACCTCATCTGTTGCTGCAAACCATATATTAGCTTGTGGTACGTTAGAAAATATAAAAGCATTTTCAGATGCCGATGTTATTGTTACTAAATAACCTGTCTGTCCTTTGAATGTTGTTAATAACGATGCCGATCTAGCACCAGTATAAGTTGTACCTGCCGTTACGGGTTTATAAAAATGACCATTTACACCATTGTAATAAAATCCTGTTGGATTGATTGTTGCAGCAACCGATAATTTTACATTACCAACTACCGAACCTGTGTTTATTTTTAGGGATGTCAATGCCGTATTGATACTTGCCATTGTACCCGTTATTACTAAACGAGTTTTATTACCACTTAAAGTAAATCCACTTGCAGCAGTTAGACCCGTTGTTGTGTTCAATACGAATGTTGTACCTGTTGGAAATTCTACTAAACTAATTGATGCTAATAAAGTTGACGTTGAACTAAACCCACTTAAAACAAAACCACTAGCATCTTGTGCACTAGTGGATTGTAAAAAAGACTTAGAGTCCGGAGCAGATACACTCTGTCCGAACCCTAAGAATGATGTAAATAAAAATAATATTAAAAATAATTTCTTCATAAATTACTCCACTGTCAAATTTATCTTGTTTCCGTTTCCGTCAACAGCATCAGATAAAACTGTATAGAATAAACCCGCAGTGTTTGTTATGGTTTCTTTTGGTGTAAATGTTAATTTATATGGTGTACCTGTTTTAATTCTTGCGGTTTTTGTTTGATCCATAGAACCAAATGTTAATCTACCATCTCCGTTTGTTGAGAAGTTAGTTACGATTGGTCCCGCGTCAAATGAAATATTATCAAAAGTTAATTTAGAATTATCATATTGTAATATAACCTCCAAACCAGCTAAACCTTCTTTTGTTAAATTACCTGTCAATACAACCTTACCGTTAACTATTGTAGAGGTTAAACTTAATTTAGCGGTTTCAAATACTTGATTATATGACATTGATTGAACTGACATTGATTTATTATTATCATTGACGGAATTAACAAAATTACCACTTGCAACTCTACTTGCAATTTCGGTTGCGGATGATGAATGAGACCAATCTAAATCACCTCCCCATGCAAATACCATATCTACTACTTTAATAGGAGTATCGATTATAACTTTATTTTTTATAACACCATTTAACCAATTTTGATTTAATAAACCACTATACCATCTTACATTTTCAGATGTGGTGGTTGATTTTGGAATTTTTGCACTAGAAGATACATCTATTCCCATTACATGTGCGAATGTATAATATGAATCCGATTCACTAAACGCACTATTGGCGTTTGTAACTCTTGCAATCATTTTTTCTAAATTAGGATATACAAAGTATGTTTGTGTACCTGAAATATCTACTTGTGAAATACCTAAGAATGATTTATATGCGTCCGATACGGTTATAATATTATTCATAAATGTTTTAGTCCCCGTTGGTTGGACGTATACACCAAAAGTATCTCCCACCTTAACTTCAGTTGTGAATATTGCTTCACCAGTTGCATCCAATACCTTTTGAGCTATTGGTTGTTTAGTCCAATCTATATCACCACTAGCATCAGTTTTAAGTGGCATCAATTGTATATTATGACTAGTTATACTATATCCTGTTGGAAATAAAACTCTAACTTTGAATTGAGAAGTATTACCCGATACATTTGATAAAGATATTGTGCCCGGATTAGTTGTGATTGGAGTAATATACTCACTCGTAGCATTGATGGAATATGATAAATCTAATTTATGAATATTTGTATAATCAACTAAATCTTTGATTACATATTTTTGAGTTGCAATATCACCATTGATTGACGCATCGGTTCTTTGTACTGTCAATTGTCCGGCGTTCCAATCTGCGTTAGCCACATATCCCCACGGAGTTGCTAAATATTGTGCATATAAACTTGTAGCAGTAATACCATTTGCTGTACTTGGTGTAAATTTATACCCTGACCAACCAGTATAAAATGTTTGTACTGATGAACCTTGTGAGAATACAGTAGAAACATATGATAATGCTTTATTGTTGAATTGGTATCTTAACCAAAAATAACGAGGGGTAGTCGTACCTCTATCAATTGTATACTTCACCGAAAGAGTATCACCAACTTTTAAGTTTGAAGTGGGTGAAAACGATTGGTTAATTGTCAATTGAGCAAATGATGTAAACGTAATTAGGGATAGGGTTAGTATCACTATGAGTGTTAATAGTTTTTTCATTTTTATTATTTTTTATCCATTAATTTATTTATTAGTTTTTCACTAGCCTTTTTGAGAGCATTACTTAAAGATGTCTGATTAAATGAACCTCCTTCGTCAACAATAAGTGTTGACATAGAAACTTCAGATGATGACTCCTCAACAATAAGTTCTTTTTCTTTTTTACCGTCTTTTGTTAATGTTCCTTTCAATCTAATAACCACTTCTTCCTCACCAGAATGGAAAACCGATATGTTCTTCTTTGTTGTAAGAACGTCTAAATAAACAATTTGTACTTTTAATTTGTATGGAGATGATGCCGATAAATCGTAACCCTTTTCTTGTAAAAACTCTTCTAATATGTTTTTAACCCCAAATGCTAAATTTCTATTACCTGCTAGTTTACCAATTTTAACCTCATTGGTTACACTTTCGACCCAAATGTGGTCGTCGGCATCGTACCAAATATTTTCAGGGGAGTTTTTGAATGTACCATCGATTCTCCATTCAATCCAATTTATTACGTTTCTCTGTAATTCATGTTTACCTGAAAATTCTAAATAAACGAAGAATAATTGAAAACACAGTGCGAATGCAATCCAAAACCCAACTAATGATAAAAATATCATAGCAAGTTTGTCGCCAATGTTAATAGTAAGTGATTTGATTTTTTCCATAAGGTTCTAAGTTTTTTTACCCACTCAGAACCACATATTAATATCATATTAATATAATATGTAATGTATTGAGAGAGATACATTTATTTTTGTCCCTTATAAATATCAAGATATGGTAACTAGTCAAAAAAAATTTATTAAAATATTTTTAACTTTTTCTTGTTTATATATATATTTATTGTTATCTTTGTAGAAAGAAAAAAATATTAAATAAAATTCAATGAGACAATTAACACATATGCCGTCAACATCAAACCAACTAAATTGGAATGAGCAACCTATGTCCATATGTCTCGATGATACTGATGTGGGTTAAGTAATTAACCTAATATAATTAGAAAACCTCGGGACTTAAAAAATCTCGAGGTTTTTTGTTTTATACAAATAGGGTAATGGACTAATGGCTAAGTCACTTGCTTTGGGAGCAAGGCATCATGGAGGTTCGAGTCCTCTTTACCCTACAAACGCTGATTTAGCTCAGAGGCAGAGCACGAAGCTGTTAACTTCGGGGTCCGGATATCGTAATTCTGAATCAGCGCAAACATCCGTGTAGTTCAATCGGTAGAACGTCGGTCTCCAAAACCGAAAATGAAGGTTCGAGTCCTTACATGGGTGCAATAATACCCGAGTGGTGGAATGGTATACACAGCGGTCTTAGAAACCGTGTCGAAAGGCGTGTCGGTTCGAGTCCGACCTTGGGTACATATTGTCCTTTGGTATAACGGTAGTACAAATGTTTTTGGAGCATCTAGTTGAGGTTCGAATCCTTGAGGGACAACTGTGTTTATAGTGTTAATGGTTAGCACGTCAGTTTGTGGTACTGATAGTATGGGTTCAAATCCCATTAAACACCCTTTGGTTATTAGTGTTCCAAATCAAACAAAAAAATGGACTTTTGGAACATTAATAATATATTGCGGGATGTGTAGAAAATGGTTATCTCGTCGGTCTCATAAGCCGAAGTTCTGGGTTCAAGTCCCAGTCCCGCAACTACAGAAGCAAAGTATTTTAAGTAAAATTTTGCAAAGTAAAAAAAAAGTTTTACATTCGTACCATAATTAAATGGGGTGAGATGTATTACCTATAGTTCCCATAAATGGGGTCATAAATTATTAATTAATTAAGTATGAAAAAAAGATTATTATTTATCGTGTTGTTTATCATAGTAACAACATCAACAATTAAAACAGAAGGAAAAACAATTAAATTAAACAATAACCAAATACCAAAAATAAGTTATGTAAATTTATATAATACTATTTTATCGATGGGTATTCTATATCCAGATATTGTATTTGCCCAAGCGGTGTTAGAATCTGGAAGTTTTAAATCAAATTTAGCAATATTAAATAATAATATTTTTGGTATGAGACACCCAAAAATCCGTGAAACAACCGCAATAGGTGAAGGAAAGAGTGGATATGCAAAATACAAAACGTGGGTACAAAGTGTTGAGGATTACCAACATTGGCAGGATTTTTTTCTAAAAGATAAGGAAATTTCAAGACAAGAATATCTTAATCTATTAGGAAGAATATACGCAACTGATAAAAATTATATATTAAGATTAAATCGTAAAATTAAAGAATATAAACACATATTAGGTTAAAAATAAATTTGACAATTATTTTTTAATTTAAAGTATTGTTCATATATTTGTTAAACAATGGTTGATTGGGATTTAACGGGGCTAGCGAATAGCGAGAAACGCCAATTATAAAAACAGATGTCCACACCCCCATCTTCTGTTTTCCATAGTAGCCCGAATAGCTCAGTTGGTAGAGCAGCTGATTTGTAATCAGCAGGTCGTCAGTTCGAGTCTGACTTTGGGCTCAACAGGTGACGACGGTGGTGGAACCCCACTGTCTATAAATCTCAACACCCGCCTTGATTCGCGGTATTATAGCGGTGAGAGTAGAGTTATTACAAGTCGGGAGTAATTAACCCAATGACGAAAGTGTAACCACAGATATAGAAATATATTTGTTATGATGTACGAAAGGGTACGAAAAACCTGTTATTTTGGGATTGAGGTCAAACGGTTAAGATGTCGCCCTGTCACGGCGCACGGAGCGGGTTCAACTCCCGTCAGTCCCGCAATGAGTAAGAAGTACTCAGTAAGTTTGGTAACGTTCTTTCAAGATGTTATGGTTGTCTCCTACCACGGCCTTAAGAGGGGGTCTCGGAATATGGGGGTAACAATCCCACCGAGTATGTTTGACTTTTTAAGCGGTAAGACGCGTTGGGTTTTTCAATAGGAAAAACTGTGAATATCTACTCACTGGGACTTCAGGTGGGACAATTGGAAGGATGGCAGAGTTGGTCTATCGCGTCGGTCTTGAAAACCGAAGTACTGAAAGGTACCGTGGGTTCGAATCCTACTCCTTCCGCATTTGCTCGGTTCGACTAGTGGTTAGGTCGCGTCCCTTTCACGGACGTAGCACGGGTTCGAATCCCGTACCGAGTACTGAATATAATAAAAACATGGAGACAAAGATTATCAACGGAGATTTTAGAGATTGTGTGGTACCTGATGGTTTAGTGATAACTGACCCTCCATACAACCAAGAATATTCTTATAACGAATATAAGGATAAACTTACTGAAGAAGAATATATTGAACTACTATCTAAGATACCAACTCCATGTGTAATCATTCATTATCCTGAAGAAACAATTAATTTGTTACCAAAAGCAATTAACGCAAAATGTGAACAAGTGGTTTGTTGGGTTTATAATTCTAACACGGGAAAACAAAGTCGATTAATTTCTTGGTGGGGATGTAAACCTGATTTTAAAAAGGTTAGGCAAGAATATAAAAATCTAAAAGACAAAAGAATTCAGAAAAGAATTGCTGAGGGTAAAACCGGAGCTAAACTTTATGATTGGTGGGAAATCAATCAAGTAAAAAATGTTAGCAAGGAAAAAACCGAACACCCTTGTCAAATACCCGAAGAATTAATTAGACGAATTATTCTTACAACGGCACAATCAAATCAAACAATCATTGATGTTTTCGGTGGTAGTGGTACAACATCAAAAGTCGCTAAAGAATTAGGATTTAATTCGATTAGTTACGAAATTGATGAGAAGTATTGTGAAATTATTAAGAATAGAATTACATAAAAACTTTTACTTTTTTATATTAAGATATTGATTTACAATATTTTATTTTGTATATTTGTTATATTACAAATATTTATAATATATGATAGATAAAATCACATTATCGTTAATGTTATTTTTTAACACATTAACGTCATCTATCGACCCAAGTCTTTCTGATGAAAGAAAGTCTGTCAATCAAATAAAAAAACAGATTAAATCTCTTGAAAGAAAAATTGAATGGGTTGAAGTAACAGATGAGAATTACGCTAGCAGGGCCGTCAAAACCAAAGGAATCACGGACGAGATTACCAAATTAAATGGTGAAATTGTAAAGATTGAGAAGGTTGCAAATTTAAAAGATAAATGGGCTAAGGAAGATTCCTTAACCAAATCGAAAAAATGAAAAAAATTTTTTTAGTGCTAACGTTACTTTTGGGAGTGGAAGTCGTAGCAAATGGACAAGAGTGGTTTATAACTGCCACTCGAAAAGGCGGTCCATCAGATGGTTATATAACTGGTGGTTTTATGAAAAAAGGTTGGGGGTTTTATGCTGGTCTTCCTTATGGTGAAATAGGGGGTCCGAATGGTGGAATTTCAATTCCTCCTGGTGTTAATACCAAAACGGGAAACGTATCTGATAACATGAAGTTCGGTGTTCTTAGACAATTAAAAGAAGATAAAGCAATTGTTGGATTTGGATTACAACCAACACTTGGTGGTAATAAACCAAATTTTCTTATAATGTACAATCCACTTAGGCCAAGTACCGTTATAAATTTATGGACAATTGGTAATTTAGTCGGTAGTGATTTCACATTAGGACTTGGTTTATCGTATAAAGTAAAATAAACATTTTTAGTTAAGTTAAAACCCTGAACAAACTAAAAAAAATTGTTCAGGGTTTTTTTATACCATTTTTTTTTATTATATTTGAATTATAGTTCTTTGATTTATTGGAAAAACAAAATGCCTGAGTGATGAAATGGTATACATGACAGACTTAAAATCTGTTGAGCAGAAACGCTCGTGCGGGTTCAAGTCCCGCCTCAGGTACAAATGTAATGATTCAGAAATGAGTGACGGAACGGACGCTACGTATGAAATGGAAACTTTTGAAGCACGTACAAAGGTGCTGATTTGAAACAAACCGTACAGACATTACATTTAAACACTATCGTTCTTTGAAAATAAAGGAGAAAATTAATATGGATATATTATCATTTATTTTAGGAATGTCAATAGTTGTGGTTATCGCAGTTGCGGTAGTTGCGGTTATTGCCTTTGTTAAGGTTAATAAAACTAACAAAGAAATTGAAACGATTCATACCATTATGGGTAATGAATCCGAAAGGTCGCATAGAGAGCGTGAAGAAGCAATTCAAAATGTTTATAGAACATTAGATTCACGACTTGATAAACTTGAGAGTAAAATTACAACAAGCCGTAAGGCATAACGATTAAATAAAAACTTTCAAAGACGATAGTGTTATTTTTGGTTCCGTAGCTCAGTTGGATAGAGCAACATCCTTCTAAGATGTGGGTCTTTGGTTCGAATCCAAACGGGATCACGTAATCATTGAAAAAAACGATATCAGATTTTATCGTTAGATTAAACGATAATGGACTTGTAGCTCACTAGGTTAGAGCGGCACACTCATAATGTGAAGGTAATAGGTTCGATTCCTATCTGGTCCACTATTTAAAGTATGGGATTCCGATGGAAGTCCGCAAGAAAAATAGATGTTTTTCATCCATCAAAAAATCATCATAGAGGCCGCTAAATCGAGTTAGTGAAAATCTACATTCTCTGTGATGATCATATTGTAGTGTGACGAAATTGGCAAACGTGCCCTCCTGTCTCGGGGGCGTGGATAAAGAAATAGATTGATAATATTAGGGGGTAGACCACCAGCTTGCAAGCGTCATGTTATCAATCGAATCTCCACTTGGTGGTTCGAATCCATCCACTACAGCTTTTTATAAATAAATTTTGTTTTGTCAATTTTATTTCTTATATTTTATTATAAACATGGAAAATATGAAATGTATTAAATTAATTAAAGCAAGTAAAGGTCACGAAATTGGTCAAATTTTAAGAGTAAACGATGATGAGGCAGATTTAAGAGTAAAAGGTGGTTATTGGTCATTTGCACCAAAGACCGAATATAAACTTTATAAGAATCCTGACTACAAAACAAAGAAGACATCTGAGAAAGTATCTTCTAAAAAAACCTTGAAAAAAAATAAAGTAGAAAATAATTAAAAAATATTTTGTTTTTTCAAAAAGTATTCGTATATTTGTAAAAGAAATCAGATAGATGGTTTCTAAAAACAAGAAATAGTTCTTTGAATTAAAAATATTGGCCGCCTATGGTCAACAAAATAAACCACGAAAGTGGGATAAAGTGATTTGGTTTGGTTAAATCAAGTTGCGGTTTCAGCAATGGAACTTGAGTAGGCAAACAGAATATCGTTGAACCTTAATTACCGAGGGTAACACTGTAGGGAAAGTGGTTTAATGACTAAGCAATCCGAGTTGTTTGGTTGAGGTGGGAACACCAATAAGAATAATCTGTAGAGTTATTACAAGAAGTAGGACGTCCAATCTTACAATTGTGTGACTCAATATGATGGGAATCTTAAAACCGAAAGGTATGGTGAAGTACGAGTGGTGTCGTTATCATCCTTAATTGAACTCTACCAAGGGTTTAGTTTTGAAGGGGTCCAAAAATATGGTAGCAGGGATGTTACAGAGAGTAGTTTAGTATCGAGTTGTTCAAAAGATAACTTGGCTGGCAGACGAGCCACTACTTTCCAAATTCGGAACCAATAACAATTGTTAATTACGGTTTAACAACTCAAACAACAAGGAAAAGTGCTCGTCAGTCGTTGGAGACAGGTGACTACACAGTCGAGAGAGGTTCTCGGCCACAAAGGGTCCAAACCCAATGTGATTTTTAAGAAAGTTCTCTAAGTTCGCAAGACTTAGTCGGGGTGGCAACCTCGAAGAGTAATGAGTATTAAAAGAGTATCTAACGACTTAAGGATTGGTTAATCTAATTGACCGTCGCTGATTGGTACTACTCAAAAGGTAGTGGATAAGAGAAGAAAAGATAATGTCTCTAAAGTCAATCGTTAAATGGTGTAATCTCAGCCTTTTCTTTTTTTAATTTTGTGTAAAATTAAATGGTGGAATCTAACGATATTAAAAACCGTTCGGCCCTAAAAAATTAGTCATAAGAAATTATGGCTTTTTTTGTGCTTTTAATAAAATTTTACTTATATTTGTTTTATGAGAATAGTTTGTATATCAGACACACATAGTCTTCAGGATTTAATGTCTCACCCAATCCCCAAGGGTGATATATTGATACATTCAGGGGATATTTCAAATAAAGGAGGTGAAAAGGATGTCACCAATTTTGTACATTGGTTTCAAAACATTGAGGGTTTTGATTCTAAGGTATTCATTGCCGGTAATCACGATTTTTGTTTTGAAAAAGTTAATCAACCTCATCACAAAGGTGATTATGATTGGTTACATAATTTAATGTCGCCTGAGAATCTATCACAATCTAATGTTGAGTATTTGGAGGATAATTCATTTGTAATAGAGTCACCTGAATTTTCAAAACTAATTAAAATTTACGGAAGTCCTTGGCAACCAAATTTTTACGATTGGGCATTTAATTTACCGAGAATGGGTGATGAACTTAAATCTAAATGGGATATGATTCCTGATGATGTTAATATTTTAATCACTCACGGACCCCCAAATGAGATTAGAGATTTTGTAAGTAACTGGAGACAAGGTGATATGAATGTTGGTTGTGAATTGTTAAGACACCAATTAGATAACAGAATTAAACCAGTACTACACGTATTTGGACATATCCACGGAGCATATGGTGCGGCACTAATTAAGGATACTCTTTATGTAAACGCATCAACTTGTACTGAAAGATACGAACCAACAAATAAACCAATCATTGTTGACTTAACTGAAGTTGATGGTAAATTAATTGCAACATATGTCGAAGAATAACCAACCAATTAGTGTTGTAATATCAACACGAAAAATTGATGATACGTATTTAAAACACGTAGAAAAAATGTTTTCACACCCTAAGACTCAAATATTAATTTATGAGAATGATGGTGTCGATTCTTTACCCAAAATTTACAATTTAGGATTACAAGAATCCGAACATGACATTGTTGTGTTTATGCATGATGATCTTATTTTGGAAACAACAAACATTACACCGAAAGTTGTTAGATTATTTAATGAGAATCCTGAATATGGTATAATTGGATTGGCTGGTACCGATAATCTAATAAGTGGGATGTGGTGGCAAGACAAAGAGTCGATGTATGGAGTTGTTGGTCACGAACACCAAGGTAAACGACATGTAAATCACTATTCAAAGAAATCATTTGGCGATAAACCAAAGGAGGTTGCTATTGTTGATGGTTTATTCATGATGATACATAAAAAAAGAATTAAACACACATTCAACGAAGAGTTTAGTGGGTTTCATTTTTACGATTTACCGATATGTGTGGAAAACCACTTAGATGGTGTTAAAGTTGGTGTGACAACCAAAATTATGGTAACACATAAATCGATTGGTATGGTAAATAAACAATGGGAAAAAAATAAGTTGTTTTTTGAGGCATTATATGAAAAACACTTCCCTTTAAGGGTTAACTGATTTTAGTACAATAACGGATATTTATATATAAAACAAACAATTATGATGACAGTATTTTTAATTTTAATAGTTCTAGTAATAGCTGGAGCTGTAACATTTTTCCTAATGAAAAAAGGTAAAATCGAAGACAAAAACGGTAATAACATTCCTGATGTGGTTGAAGAAAAAATTGAGGATGTTAAAGAATTGGTTAATGTAGTTAAAGAAAGAGCAACAAGAGTCGTTGAAGAAACTAAAGATGTTGTTGAAGCGGCTAAAAAAGTTGTTAAACAATCTAAAGACGTAGTAGATGCAGCTAAGGGCAATGGTGCTCGTAAAGGAAGAAAACCATCTACTAAAAAGTAAATTATTATACACATAGAAATTTAATGGGTTAAAATTTGTTTTTTAACCCTTTTTTATCTATCTTTGTAAAAGTTCTTTAAAATATGGGGATGCTTGGAATTGATTTCAGGTATCAGGGGTAAATGGCACGTAGTCAGACTTCATCTATGACTTAAATCTATGGTGGAAAATTTTAGACGGCAACGTTTATAAAAACATGGAAATTGCAGGTTTACTTGCAACTTCTAACGTAGAAGTAGCCTAAGGCAAAACTACAATCGGGTCGATGTACATATAACCTAGGAACAGAAGTACTCAAGGTGTAATACCACCCAAAGATGTATTAGGAGTCTCGTTCAGGGGTCTACTCCAACACAAGTGAACCCGACACAGTTATTGGTAACGATGTCAAAATAGGAACCAATTATTTGTCTGTTGTGAACTAACAGAATAAACGTGTAGTCATTTATTGTTGAACCGGGAAGACCGGAGTTCGAGTCTCCGCATCTCCACTCAAAGGGGTTTCATTAATTGGAACCCCTTTTTTATTTTAAAAAATTATACATATATTTGTAATATGAAAAATGTCATTGATAATCGAAAAGCTTATTTTAATTATAATATCGAGGATAAGTACACCGCAGGTATACAATTAATTGGTACTGAAATAAAGTCCATTCGTGAAGGTAAATTAAATTTTAACGATTCATTTTGTTTATTCATCAATGGTGAATTATTTGTCCGAGGGATTTACATATCAGATTATTCTTTTGGTGTAAAACATGAAAATGTTAGAGATAGGAAATTACTACTAACCAAAAAGGAATTAAAGAAAATACAGGAATCAATTAAAGAAAAGGGATATACGATTGTACCATTAAAAGGGTACTTTACGGATACGAATTATTTTAAAATAGAGATTGGTATTGGTAAGGGTAAAAAGTCCTACGATAAGAGAGAAACAATAAAAAAAAGGGACTCTGAACGTGAGGTTAGAAGATTGGTGACCACATAAACGAACAAAAGGTCCGAAGACCCTTTGCCGAGATTAAAAACACCTCCTTTTCGTTTAGATAAGTTATCGTTTAACGGCGACCAAACCAATTAAACTCTACTTATAAATATCACGTTATACATATCTTTGCGCTAAAAGTTTTAACATTCCCATACCCATTGTTCCACCAAACATTCCACCATCATCTTCCTGGCTTTTATCTCTACCTTCGATTTTGGCTAAATCACTTTCTGATGTATTTGAATTAACCATTTCAGAAAATTTTTCATTTTTTGAGAAACGTTCCAATTCATTAGGGTCCCCCATTCTTCTTTCAAAATCTGTTAAATTTGGAATACCTAAAATAGCCAATAAATTATTAGCAACTATAAAATTTCTAATATATTGTCTTTTTGCTCTACTACCTAAATAAGTTATATTATACCAGTTAGATAACCATGTTTTTGGTGCATATCCTTTTTTAACAATATATTGTGCTAATTTTTCTTCTCTAAAAAATTTAGTTAGTCCCCCACCAATTTTACCGGTACTAACAACCGCACTTGCAATCCCTTTAGGTCTTTCCAATAATTTAGTAAGAACCGACTTATGTTGAGTTAAGGAAATTTGAATTTGTTTTGCAAACGTAGGTGAAACTTCATCAACCTGAGAAATTAATTTATTTACTGTCTTACTATCTGCGTATTTACCTAATTTACTATATTGTTCAGCAACCTTAGGGTTCTTTCTCAAGAATGAAACCATTTCATCGGTTCCCTTTAATGCATTTTTTGCTAACGGAGATTTAAATATTTTTATCAAAGGTTTTGCTATAAAATCACCAACTGTTGGTATTAAAGCAAATAACATTAAACCAGCGTATAACCATTCTCTTTTGTAACAATAATAAATAATCAAAGCTAAATCGGCAACTTCACCGATAACGGGAACAAATCCCACTATCATTAAAGTATTCTCAATCCAGTTTTCATTTATGACCTGTTTTGATTCTAATAACTCTTCTTTAGTGTAATATTTTTTCATTATCCGTGTATTAAATTACAAAATTTTGCTCCAGCAATTTCACCAAGATTAGAAGCTTCTATTGATTCACCAAATAAATTACCAACACCTAATTTAACAACCTCACTTCCACCTGGAGATACTCGCCCACCAATATATGAACCAATACTTTTCATTATGGCATCACATAGAGCTGGCATACTATCGGATGCCATACAAGATGACATATCTTTAAATGGTTTTAATAAATTAAGTGGGTCAAATCTTGCAAATGTTGAAGCCACAAATTCCGACGCCTCACCTTTTAACCCTAAATTACTAAGTAACCATCTTATTGCGTATTCTTTAATTGACGTCATTATAGTTCCTTTTGCAATCTTACCCCAGTCAGCATTTTTAACTTGTGATAATGCATCATCACCAGCTGCAACTAATGAACTTGCGTCTTGTTCGTTTAAAAAACTTTCAATCTCATCCATTTCATACCCCTCACTTATTAAGTTTGAGGAAGCTATTAACACTCTAGTTAAGAATTCATCTTTACTAGATGAACCCCTAACTATTGAAAAAGATTCTTGAAAAATTTCTTTTCTTGTACGTTGTAAATTTTCACTTACAACCTTTCTAATATCTACTTTTATATTACTCATTTTTTATTGTTTTACCCAAACGTATTTAACCCCGTAACCTTTATCTTTGTCTTTAATTGATTCTTCTCTATATCCCAATGTTGCAACATATTGACTTAATTGGTCTTTAGCGTCTCCTCCCATGGATTCTCCTTTATATTTAAGTCTTCCTCCTTCACTAAAGATGTATGGGAATTCAGGATTTGATCCATCACCATAGTTTGATTGTAACATTTTGTAAATTGATTCACCATTATTAGATGACCCGCTACCCATATCAATAGGTTTAACTTTACCTGTTAAATCACCTAATTTAGTGGTATCGGATAATTTTATTTTTTCTGTAGATATTGGTGCCAATTCTGCGTCACTATATTTTTTACGTTCAGGTTCGGAGGTCTCGGCTCCACCACATTTGGCTTTAACGGCATCATATATTTCTTTTGTAATACCACCTGATAAATCATAAGTTGGTTCCATTGTACGCTTTGTTTTAGGTCCAAAATAACCTTTTTGTGGTGTGATACCTAAACAACCTTGTATTTCTGCAATTTTTGGTGAAATACAACCAAATTCAAATGGAAAATCTTTAGAAGAACAATCATGATAATTAACTCCAGATTTACTACCTCCACCAACACTTCCTCCACCAACTGGTGTTTCATCTTTCTTTTCACCATCCCATGAGATATCTATTTTGGATAACCCAATTTTACCAGCAACTGGAGGTGTCACACCGGGTGTCACAGGTTGTGTACTTGTATTATTTGCTAAAGCAATAATTTGAGGTTTCATGTTTTTAGCCTTTACGCTTAAATTTGCAACACCGACACCCTGAACGTCAGATACAAAATCTTTGTCCTCATCTTCTTTATAATATTGTAAGAATTTTTTAATTGCATCCTCACCATTATTTGTTTTACCTTTTAATGCCGTTAAAATATTAAAAAGACTTTGTAAATTATATTCAGCAACATATCCATCTAAATCATCTACAGCATCATCAACATATGTATCCATCATTTCATCACTAATTTCATTAGCTTGCTCATTAAGTACTAATCTTGTTAATGACATTATTTTTGATTCCGTCTGTATTTTTACCTGACCATCTTTACATTTCCATGTACCCATTTTCTTTGTTTTAATATCGGCAACTCTACCGTTAGAGACAAAATTCAATCCTTCGGGATATTCTGGAGTTACTAAACGTACAACCGTTAACTTACTGGCACCTACCTGCATTATTGTACCTTCTTTTGAATCAAGTAATTCTTTGATACAAGGTGCCCATTGAGTATCGTCAGCCGGTGGAGTCGGTGGCGTTTCTGCTGGTTTTTCACCATCAGCAACAAACCCATCCAACATATACCAAAGAGCGGCGGCACCAATACCTAATCCAGCACCCCATGCAACCATTTCTTTCCAACTTCGCTTTTTCTTTAATTGTTCTTGTATTTTAGTTTTCCATTTTTCCCATAAAGTTTTTATATTTGATGGTGCTGGTGGTACATTAGGTTTAGGATTAGGTTTACCGGACGTTGCTCCAATATCTTTTTTTGCAATTGTTTCAGGGCGAGCGTATGGTTTTCCAGTTTTTGGATCTATTTGATTAAATTTCTTTTGTACAATTTTTGTTATTGCATCTTCACTATAACCTGCTTGTTTTAATGCCTTTTCATATGCCGGCTGTCCTTTTGCAAATTCAGCTGCATATTTTTGGTCAAATACTTTATTTCTAACTAAATTTTCTGAAGCTAAATCAATTAATTTAGCATTTTTAGTATTTGATTTTAAAACACCCAATTCTAATGAACCTTTTAATGTTTTTGATAGTCTGTTACCTTTTAACGCAGCTAATAATTCTTCAGCTGTTCTAATTCCATTTTTCGTTAATTCGGCAGCAATCTTTTGGTCCTTAATCATTATTTTAAGGTAAGCCTCTAATTCAGAAGCCACTAATTTACCTTCTCTCGCTGCGGATGCGATTAAATCCTCATCTAAAGATTGTTTAATAGTTTCAATAAGACTCATTTTATTTCTTATTGGCGAATAGTTTTTATTTTCCATTTTTATTTTTTGATTTTTTTATTTTAAAGTTGATCGTAATTGTATTCGGACTCAATATCCGGGTTTGTTAATGCCAATTCGAGCGATTGTTCATAATCATTTTTTTGTCCTTGTGTATATGCCCCAATTCCTCCTAATAATGCTCCCGTATTTAACGCCGTTTGTGCACCACTACCCAATTTACCACCACCTAACGCCGATTTAAGTACTTTTCCGGGTTTACTTACAACATTAACTGCAGCCTTAGCTCCACCACTTAATAAATTAATAATTTGTGTCATGAAACCACCAATAGCATTTAGTGGTGTACTTATAAAACTATAAATTTTTGGGGACGTTGTTTTTAAATTAGCTAACGCCTTTCCTATAAGTCCCTTAGCTCCTGTTAAAGCGTCTAATATTTTTTTAGCGATTCCTTGTAATGCTACGTTCGATTTGATTGCCTTTGTAAATCCTTCAGTACCCGCTCCAAAACTTTTAAGTGCCGCTCCCACAATTCCTTTAGCTCCTTTAGCCGCTATACCAGCAAAAACTAATCCTATAATATCAACACCTAAAAAAAGTAATCTCCAAGGTAATGATAATGTAGTATCTTCGTGATTTCCTGAAATTAATTCATATATATCTAAACCAACAACTATAGCCCATATAACAAATTGTGCTCCTTTACCAACACCTGTAGCGATTAAAATTGCGTCTAATAAAATACCGATCGGGTTGTACAATGCTGCCCTAATTGATCTTGCAACGTATAAAATACCCTTTCCAATAATTTCAAAGGCTTTCTTCCATTCACCATCTTTAATATTCGTGTATAGTTTTTTTAGACCGTCTATAGAGGTGTTTGTAAAATCTTTTACTCCTTGTACGGCCGCCGCTCCTGTTTCTTTTGCATAATCCCAAGCATCGGAGAAGTAATTTCGTTCAGATAAAAGTTGTTTAATGTAAGGTTTTAAACCTGACATATTTTGATTAGATTCAGTAATTAAAAATGAGTCTAAAGAAGTTAATACCGATTCTTTGATTTCTTGAGGTAAATTTGTTGCAACTTCAAACGAATGTTTTAAAAAGAACTTAAAATGGTCAAAATTTTCCCAAATATTACCAATTTTAACTTTATTTTCTACGTCAATTAAATCGTCAAGAAAAATACAAAACTTTTCATCTGGTGATAACCATTCAGCAATTACTATTGATTCTGATGATATTGGTCTTCCGTACATTCCCAATATTCTGTTTTGTTCAGATTCCGTAACTATTTGTCTTCTTTGATATACCATACTTTTTAGAGTTTTTTATATAAATATCTCAATAATTTTATTTTAATGGATTTGATTTACCTCTTTTTAATACACTACCGACAATATCACTCCATTTTGTTACCCCAATTTGATTAGATGGACCCCTTGTTACTCCACTTTCCCATTTACCAACCGAAGGATAACCCTGACCTCCCGATTGAGCACTTGACGTACCAGTTTCAGGTTGAGTGGCGGAAGGGTCCGCTTGTTCCTCCATTTCTTTCTCAGAAACTTCTTGTGATAATATAACTTTTAATTGTCTTTCGTTAATTAGTAATTCCATAATATATAAATACTAAATAATATCTTTGAGGGACATTATTATTTTTAAAAATACGTAATTTAATGGAGTTTATAAAGACATTAATCCTCGTATATGTCGGGATTTTCTTTTGAGAACATTTTTATGTATTGACCGGCTTTAGCATTTGCCTCATCTTCTATCTCACCTCCAATATCGGGAGGTCTAACCTCTAATCTACCCTGTTCAAATTGTTTGTGGTGAACTAATTCATGTGCCACACTCCTCATGATGTCAACAAGTGCTCTGTTTTTACCATAAACCTTAACTACCTTGTTTTCTTTGGTGTAATCGTAATTTGCGGTGGTTTTAAGACCATCTCTATTGCTTTTAATAACAATGGTCGGAATAGAATCCAATTCCAATTGATTTTTAACGAATTTAACAAACCCGTTTAATTTTTCCTTATTGATATCGCTTAAAAGTGCCATAGTAATAAATATCACAAAGTTTTTTCTTCGGGTAAATCGTTTTCTTTTAGATATTGTTCAATTAATTCAATAATGAAATCCTCATCAATATCCTCCAAATCCACCTCGTCAATTATTTCTGGTGAGTAGTACTTAACCTCGTCATACCCTAATTGTAAGACCCTGTAAAAAGTGTCGCCGTCCTCATCCGTTGAGAATTCAACAGACAACCTTCTATGGTCCTCATCGTAATAGTATTCAATTATATTCATGGTAAACATTGATAATTATATTCTTTTTATTCAAAAAACAAAAAATTGTTTAATCATATACAAAATACCATAAAAATTATGTAATTTATAGTATGTTAGACTGGTATACAATTAATTATCTTTATCCTAAATCCTTTGAGAGGTTTTCTAATGTCATGTTCCCAAATGTTGGGGTGGTTAGTTTATCGACTCTTGAATTTTATGACGCTAAAAAATTATATCAATTTTTTGACAAAGAGGGTGTATATTTGAATGTTGAGATGTATAACCCACATCAATGGGTTTTTAGTGTATCACTTTCTAATGGAATAGTGTTTGGTCCAACACAAGAATCTAAAAAAAATAGAGAAGATGTTGAATATGATGGATTTGTGGAATGTTTTAAAATAATGGATAAAATAATAAGAGATAAGACCCAATAGTATTTATATGGAGATGACAATTAATTTTTTACTACAAACAATGAGGGTTCTACATGTCGGTAATTACGATGAGGAAGAACTATCAATGGTGTATAACTTCATAACTTCTGTTACCGATGACGTATTAAATGACTATAAAGATACATGTACAATTTTATCATATGAAAATGATTTAGAGTTATATATGGAGATTTTAGACATTTGTATTGTTATTTTTGAAGATAGGGAAGAATATGAAAAATGTCAAAAATTAAAAGATAAAAAAGAAGAAGTAATAAAAATAATAGAAAATAAAACAATTTAAATCATGAGCGTATTTGGAATGTCGGAAGACGAAAAAAAGAAAATACTTGATAAACATAAAGAGGCAACTAAAAACCATTATGTTAAAGTAGATGAAACAAAAAAAGGTTTACAAAAACCAGTAGATAAGAAAGACATAAAAAAAACCTCCAAATAGGAGGTTTTTTTTATTATGAAAATATATTATAGTATTCTCTCCATGTACATTTAATTAAATGATATTTTGATGTGTCTTTTAAATACGTTATATCAAATACCTTCTCATCACTACCGATAAATTCAGATTCTATACATTCGTTTACTGTGTTGTTAAAATTAAATAATAAATCATTAACTAAATTTGATGGTACAAAAAATGCCGTCCCTTGAATATTCCTAACCTGTGATAAAGAATGCCATTGATTATCATGTACACCAAATGGGTCATTATGACTAAAAAATGTTATTTTGTTATTATCTAAATTATTTATTTTTTCAATGTTTGGCCAAACCTTACCTTGATAAACTTCGACAGGTTCTCTTAAACCTCCCGCGTCTGCCCAAATAACAAAGTCGTTATCGAAATACCCATTATCAACACAATGTTTAATCCAATAAACTTTATTGAACATGATAACATTGTATAATGGTTTATCCATCTCAGGTACATCAAAATGTGCTTTTTGTAGAAACACATCCGAAAACATTAAATCATTTAATTTTTGATTATAGAGTTTATATCCTTCCAATTCCTCTAATTCTTGAATAACAATAATAGTTTTTTCTAAATTAACATCATATTTTCTTCTATAACTTTCAATTTCATCTTTGAATTTTTGTTGAGTGTATATTACAAGATTGGAATCTAAGGATAATGTTCGTTCCATCCAATGAATGTATCCACCATATGATTGTGTGAATTTTTCCCATTTATCCCTACCAATGTCGTAAAGTGCGGTAACAATTACCGGATTGTTTATAGCCATTCCCATGTTATTTTAACGTTTTTATGATATATGTTAACCTCATTAACATCAAATAATAATGATGTATTATCAGGTTGTATTATTGTATTTAATTTCATTCCATGATAATTTAACATGGTTGGTACAAATCCTTCGTGATATGCGTGAAATTGATTTTCGTTATCTGTTAATAGTTGTTTTAATGCTCTGTTCGAAAATCTTGTAGTTGGAAAGAAGGAACCGAAATATTCTGTTACCTCATTTGGCATCACAGCTCCATGACCAGGAAACCTATAAAACCATTGGTCATTTGAAAACATTCTACTATCTGTTGTATGTATATTCGGTTGCGATAATACTCCTTTATTTTTAAAACAAAAATAAGCTAAAAAGTCTGAATCGTCTTTATCAACACCATCAAAAAATTTAGACCAATTGTCCATTCTAATATCATCATCAAAAAACCAATAGTAATCGTAATATGGATTGGATATGTAGAAATTTAACATCCTTAGGTGCGCATAAAACCACGCTATGTTTCTTCTACCTAAACAATTCCAATAATTAGTGGTGCTCGGTTCAGTATTAAAATTTAAATTTGTTTTTAAATCATTTTCATCAAATGTAAATCCAATATCAAAAGATTTATCTTTTGTGTTATCTGAAACAAATAAAAATTCTTTACCACTATCTTTAAAATTATCCCAATGCTGGTGATAATGTGGGTACATTTCAGGTGTTGTACAAACACAATATACGTTATTCATATTCTTTAATTAAAATTTCATGCCATTCAGGTACTCTATTAAATTGATGTACGATGTCAAATAGTTTATCGTCTCCGGTATATACTTTACCATCAATAAATTTTGGTACACCATATCTAGACTCTAAATTTCTCCTTAAACCCCAAGACTCAAAGAATTGTGTTGGTCCAGATGATTGACAATGCATTGCCCATCCTTCATCTAAACTAAAAACTTTCAATTTATCAACCATCCCTTTCGCCATCATGATTATTAATGCAGCTTGGTCCCTAACATTGTGACCATTAACAGCATATTCACACATTAAGTGCATTTTCTCAAATAAATGCATCAATGACTCTCTTTTACCCCCAATAACACCCGAACATGTGATTTCATTATTAATACAACATTCAATTTCACCAGGAAAACATCTATTAATAACATCAGTATTCCATGGCTCCTCTCTTAACATAATACCTTCATTACTAACAAATAAATCGTAATTATCTAAATCGAATTTATCAAATGGATTTGATTGAAATAGAACGTCAAAAACATCTGTTGATAAGAAAACATCAATATCACTTGCTTTTAAAAATTGTGATATGTGAAATAATCTTTTATTATTTATATACCACGGGTCACCAACATCTGCAACATGATATGTGATATTTAATTCTTCACAAACCCTAATATCTTCTTCGTCTGCGTTCGCGGCAATCAATATAACTTCTCCATCGGAATGTTTTCTAAAACTTTCCGACCACACTTTAATTTTACTCTTATGTTCTTTTATTTTATTGGATATTCCAATTAGTGCTGTTTTCATATTAACAATTTAATCTACTTTCTTCTAATTCATTATTGAAATTTAAAATAGTTGGCCAAAGATACTCAATTAAATAATTTGTGTGACTTATCACTTGATTTGGTATTGAGTCCTTTATTTTTTGGTACGATTCCTTTTCTCTCATTAATATTAATTCTTTAGATACAATACATTGAGCGGAATTAATAAACATTATTGGTAACTCATATTTTATCCCAATACTATCGGCATAATCTATCGTTTCTTTAACTATGTGATCAACACTCCTAATATAAGATATACCTAATGGGTGAAATTTTTTAGTAAAGTCAAACTCGTTAACTTTTTGGATAAATCTCGGACAATGATAAAATGGATTATCTTGACTAAAACAAACATAATCGGGTAGATTATCATAATTGTCAATAATATACTTTAAATAAACTATAGTATCAAATCCAACATTAGGTAAATTTATTTCATATAAATCAACTTCATTTGGATTTTTATTATAAACAATAACTTTGTGTTTAATATTTGATATCCAAGTTAAATCTTCTTTAAAGTGGCAAATAACAACCGTTAATTCCATTATACCAATTCCGTTTTTGAAAATAATACATCGTGTTGAATTAAAATTGAATGGTTCTCTGGATGGTGAATATCTGACACGATTTTATGGTGTGGGTAACCAATAGAGGACATAAATTCTTTTAATTCGTCAAACATCGGAGCACCTAAATTGTATGGGTAAACCGAAGCCTCCAATAAAAATATCTTCGCTCTTTTACACATTTCCAATCCACCTTTTATAATGTCCATCTCTGACCCCTGACTATCTATTTTAATAAAATCAAACGTAACCTCGTTTTTAAAAATTTCATCTAACGTTGATGTTTTAATTTGTTCAGTTAATAACTTATCGTCACTATAATAGTTTGTGTTTTCTCTATATAAAGAATCGCCAGTATTAAATGCGTTATATGTTGTTTTATAAACAATGGTGTCTTTAACTTCGTTGCTTAAATAAACAATTTTATAATCAATTCCTGAATTACCAATGTAATGTTCAGTAATATGATTACCATCTATCATGTAATAATACGCTTCAGGGTAAAATTGTTTACAACCAAATGTAAACGTACCGGCATGTGCTCCAACATCTAATACCGACTTAATATCTAAGTTATTATTAATTAAAATTTTAAAATCCATAAGTTATAATTTATTTTCTATTTTATCTAACCAACCTTTACTTAAAGAATGTGGCCACACAATCCATTTTGCAGGTTTTTTTATTGTATCAAACGTTCTCCATATTTTAATAAATTCATCCGAGTCGTTTAACATATTATTTATTTCGTCCGATAGAATGTCTTTTCTATTTAATGGTTGATTCTTTTCATCCTCAAAAATCACCGCCCAAAAATCATAATCAGTTTCGGTAAACGACCCTTTATGTACATCAATACAATGTTTGAATATTTTCAAAAAAGATTCTTCAAATTCAACACCATATAAAGGTGGATTCGGTGCTAAGTTGTTGTCTAATGTATATTTTTGAACTGCTCTCTTTTTAAATGAAATTCCGGCATATCTTTCGTAATCTTCTATTGTTCTTACATTACCAAAATCATAAATTCCAAAATCAATATCTTTTTTTAACCCATCCATTTCAAAAAGTTTACGATTTCTTAAATGTGAATTTGAATTTTTATCTCCCCATGTTTTATCGTCGTCCCATTGTTTTGTTCTACCTTTACGTGTATACTCGTGCCATGCAATAATTTTATGTGGATGAAACAAATCATAACCCCATGTATATGCTCTTACTGCTATTGATATTTCTTCTCCATGAAAGTAATATTCAGGATCATGTGGTACTTCTTTAACAAAACTACCCTCAGCAAATGCAAAATGTGCAGAATAAAATCTTGCGGGTACAGGTTCCGATAATTCTTTAAAATTATCTATTCCAGCAGGTAAGAAAAATACTGCACCTTCAGGAATAAATCTATCAAAGTTCATTTTCCATGGAACATTAACTCTACCTTCTGGATCATTTTCGGGGTCGTATGATGAAATGTATGATGTAAGTAATGGTTTTTCAACTCCCTTATCTTTTAATTGATTAAACATACCAATAAGTTCCTCATCCCAATTTTCAATAAATCTATGATGAGAATCTAATTGTAATGTGTATTGTTCATCTGTGTAATTTTGTTGTAGTCTATTTCTAGCCCAACAAGCCCCCTTTGAATCTCTATAATCAATATCTATGATTTTAAAACGACTATCATTTGTATATTCACCGAGTGTGTCCCACTCGTCATCAACAGAATGTTGCCAAGCAATTGAAAATACTAAATTTTCGGGATATTTTGATTTTGAAATACAATCGTTTAATGTTGTTAATAATTGTGGATCTCTATAAGATGCAATTTGTATGAAAATTTTCTGATTACCCATTAAAAGTTAATTATACAATAATATAATAAAAAAATATTGGTTTTTCAACAAATGCATAAAAAAAGGTTAGATTTCTAACCTTTTTTCTTCTCATCTACTTGTTGTGAGTAAGTTGATTTTTTATGTTGTCTAATTTTATCCTTTAATTGGATTAATAGTTTTTGTGCATTTGATAAATTAATAGAAATACTATTAACTCTTGCACCCGATAGTGTTTTTAAACCATTTGGTATTGAATCTTCTAATTTTCTAAGTTCTTTAATCGTTTCACCCAAAGAATTTTGTAGTTCTTCAACTTTATACTGAACTCTATTAAAATCGTCCCTTTTAACTTTTGACGTTTCCTCACTTAAGAGTTCTTGAACCATATTTTTTACAATTTCTTCAGAAATTAATGATTTATTGTCCATAGGTACTATACTTCAAATTCTTTTTCTTCCTTATCTGTTAATTCTCCGTCTTTCATCATCCCTTCTTTAATATAAGTTCTAATAAGTTTAGAAACACTTATACTTTTGTGTTTAGCAACCTTATCTATTTCCTTATAATAGGCTGGAACTACTCTAAATGTTAGCATTTTAATAAATTGCTTGTGTTTTGGTTGATCCGAGGTAAAACCTTCCTTTTCGTCTAAATCTTCTATGTTCATGTGAATATGTTTTTATATAAATATTTTGTATTACAAATAAAAACCACTATATTAGTAAAAAACCAAAATATATGTCAGAAAATAAAGAATTACCAATCGACCCGATTAAAATGTGTGAGGAAAAGTATCCCGAAACCACCAAAGAATTCAAAAAAATCCTAAAAGAACAGTATGAGATATTCTGCAGGAAACAATTAAACTATGGACCCGATAATATCTCCGTAGGAACCCGTTTAGAGACCCCTGATGAGCTTAAATTGTCTCAGACAGGACTATGGTTCAGAATGAACGATAAGATACAGAGACTAAAGCAATTGGTATTATTGGGTAAACCAGATACCGTTGGTGAAGCTGTTGAGGATACATATCAGGATTTATCCGTATATAATATCATCGCACAAATCGTTATTAGAGGTAAATGGGCAAAATAAAATTGACAATTTATAATTTTTAAACCCAATTTTAACCTATTTATTAAAAAACGAAAGAACCATGAAAGTTAATGTAAATCACCCATCTTTTATTTCATTTTTAGAGAATGTAACTGAAAACATCCTATCAACAATCTCAGTTAATAACTATTTTTCATTACCTCAGGAAAATAAGATGGGTGTTTTATACATGGTTTTTAAATTAATGAAAAATTCCGTTAAATCGAGAGCAAAATTGACTGACTTGGAGTTAATAAGTTTTGTTACCGTTTTATGGAAAAAAAATGAAGAATCTGAAAACTACGAGTTTGCCGCAATATTGAAAGATATTTTAGATAATTTCGATACGGTTAATGAATTCACCAATACACCACCTAAAAGGACAACCAGAACGATAAAAACCGATAAGACTAACAATGGCTAGGACTATCGACAATCAGACTAAAAAAAAGTATGCAATTTTAGCGTTAAGGTGGTGTGAGGAGTATTTTGGTCTATGTGATAGAAAGAGAAGAAGATTACTTTTTAGATTTAGTGACAGAAAACGAAAAATGAATAATTTTGATATTTTTGGTAACTATTGTTTTTATCGAAATGAAATTATAATTTACTTACCCAACAACAATACAATATACGATTTGGTTGCAACCGTCATTCACGAATACACACATTACCTACAAGTTCGTAGAAAATATAGAGAATATGAATTGTCTAGATATTATTCTCAAAATCCAATGGAAAGACAGGCTAAACGTAATGAAGACAAATATACTAAAATTTGTTTAAAACAGATTAAATCTAATCTATAACAATTTCAGCTTCCTCAATTTCTCTCATAAACAATAACGTATCGTCGTTGTTTATTCTATTTCTTACAACCATATCACACATCCAAAAATTCTTTAAATCTGTAATTGATCCTTCTTTTACTTGTGAGTTTTTTACTTTTCGATAAACCCAATATAGTTTATCTTGATAGTTCACTAATTCTTTGTTTAACATAATTTACTTGTGGCTACTTGGTTGACACAACATCCCCAACTCACTCCATTTGAATTTTGGTCTTTCATTTAATAATACAAAACATTTCCACACTTTCTGTTTTTCAAAATAAATGTGTTTTTCCATGTGAGACGGTATTGCTGCGTTGGTAGGTACTCTTTTAGGTACTTTATCAAAAAATACTTTAATTGTAATTGTTAAATTTTCATTGTCGTCCCATTTTCTTTCCTGCTCTTCTAACAATCTCCACTCACCTCTATTTTGATACTGGTCTTGCATCATACAATTCAAATACGAAAATGTTTGTTTAAGGTTTTCCATATTATCTGAAAATGACGCCGCGGGAGCTAAATGACCTTTATCGTATATATTTGATTTATAATCCTCAGCATCCGAAGTTTTGATGCCTTTTTCAATATAGAAATCCATACTACCTCTATTAACATTTGTTGGTCTATTGGTTGATCTATATTTTAACCATAATGGTGATTCTAATTTTTGTGAATACAATACTTCAAATATTTGATTCTTAACTCTTATAGTGTCTTGTGAAAATGAACTTAAACTAATTAGAATAAGTCCAAATAAAAATAACCCTTTTTTCATATATGATATTTGTTTATATAGTTAAATATGTCCACTGCGGTGTTTGTATACACATCAAACTCAATAAATGGAATATCATTTGTAATTAATTTTTGTTTAATCTCCTCGTCAATTTCTTTAGATTCTGTTAAATCTTGAAATCTACCGTTTTGGTCGTAAGTCTCGTCGTTCCTTTTAAGAAACACATTTAAACTATTATATTTTTTGAATAGACTCAGAATAAATGCGTCGTATGTTTCATCATAAAACATTGCGGGATATTCAGGTTTATCGTTATATCTATCTTTGTAAATTAAACCCAATATTATTGGTGAATCAACAATGACGTATTTTACCTTACCATATAATCTACTAATGTTTCTGTGTTGATTTGCGGTAATATAGAATTGGTCCTTAATTGCTGAATAGTTTTCCTCCCAAGCCACAATTTTAGGAAATTCAAAAGTCAATTCAACATCCATATGATGTTTCTTCATTTCGGTAAATAAACCTGAGGATTGGGTAGATTTACCAATACCAGGACCACCAAAAAAATTAATAATTAAACTCATAAATCAAATATACATAAAAAAAGGGAGTTTGTGAAATCTCCCATATATTAATTTAGTAAGTTTATTTTGTCCCCCGACAACAAAAATAAATAAACTATAATATAAAAAAAGACCATAAAATATGATGACTATTTGTCAGTTTAAAATTAATTTCGGTTTATTATAAGGTAAACGTAATAAAATTTAAAACTTTATTTTTAATATAACTATTTATAGAATTATTACTATGGAACAACACACAATAGAATTAATTGGTATGGTCTTAGTGGCCGTTATTACAGCATTAGTTGGTCCCGCGGGACTTGAGTACGTAAAAGCTAAACTATCTAAACCTGTTTCAAAAGATATCGTTAGAGATGACATTGAAAGAAATTTGGTTATTTTTGATGAAATATCGGAAATTAGGGATATGGTAGATGCGGATAGAATTTGGATAAGTCAATTTCACAATGGCGGTCATTTTCTTCACACTAACAAATCAATTCAAAAGTTTTCAATAACATATGAGGACGTTAAACCCGGTGTTAGTAGTATTATTCATTTATTCACAGACATCCCATTATCGTTATATTCAAGATCAATGAATTACATTATGGAACATAAACATTTGTGGATTTCCGATTTTAAAGATGAAACCATTGCAACTTATGGGTTAAAGTCCGCGGCGGACGCAACGGGGACTAATGCATCATATGTAATTGGGTTATTTGATATTGTAACAGATAGATGTATTGGAACAATGGGGGTGGACTATAGAGATAAGAAGAAACTAACACAAACACAAAAAGATTTTTTAATCGAGAGAGGTAGTCGATTAGCGGGATATTTATCAGTATACCTTAAATCAAAGTAACACATTATGAAAAAATATATATTCACAGAAAGTCAAATTAAAAAAATCATTGACAATCAAGTAAACGAACAATATGGTGATACAGATTCACCAGAAGATATGCACCACATTCAAGATGCATTAAACAAATATTTTAAGTCTAAAAATATTAGGGGTACTTGGGACGGGTCGTCTGAATTTAAATTAAACCCAAAGGCACCAGTAATTGTAATAAGTGCGGATGGTGCTTGGGGGGATAAATCAAAATCGGCATTATCTATTTTCCAAAAAAATAATGGATTAGACGATGACGGTATGGTTGGTTGTAAGTCAGCTAAGAAATTAATCCAACTTGGATATATGGGTCGAGACCTATGGGGTAAACTAATGGATATGTTTGGATGGGGACCGTCTTGTGACTAACCCTTAGACGATATTTCGTCAAATATTTTAATAATATCATCTAAATTCAAATAATCAAAACATTCAGAATAACCTGAAAAAGATTCTAAAACTGGTCTGTATTTTTTTACAGACCTTTTTTTATTTAATTTTTCTTTAATATCACTCTCCAATTTTTCGGCGTTTGGGGTATCGATTCTTCTTAAAATGGTTTCTACCACATATCCTTCATAACCATGTACCTTACTAAAACGTCTCATTATAAATCGTTTGGATGTAATACCCACCTTAACGAAGGTTTTATTTGTTGATTCTTCCTTAATTAATACCAAATACAAGGATTTTGGTAACTTACTTATTTTTTTGTTTTTTTCTTTTCTTTTTTTGGATAATTTATTTTTAATATAATCCTTAGCCTTATCTAACGAAGTAAACTCTTTTTCATCTCTATATGGGTTAATTATGTATTTTTTGAACCTTTGGAGGTAGATAGTTTTACCGCTATCCACTTTGTATTTTTTACCCCTTGTTGTTAAAATCTCATATATTGAATAATATCCAACCTTCAATATCGGTTCTTGTGACATAGTATCTGTTTTACATAATATACATAGTTTAGAACTCAAAATAAATCAAACTCAATAAAACTACGGATTCATACACAATAAAAGGTATTTATGGTATATTTATAATATCATGGAAATAGAAAAACTAATATCGAATATTGTTAACGAAGCGGTTAAAAAAAGTGACCTTGTTACGTTTTTATCAAACAAATTTAGTTCGGAATCACCCAAGTTCAATTCATTGGACCCCGAAACAAAATCAACTCACACATTTGCGATAGTTGAGGCGTACAAAAATATAAAATCTAAACTTAGAGCATCCAATCCCGCCACATTTAATTTTTTACAAAGACATGATGGTAATCACGGGTCAAATTTAATTACAATTGAACAATTAAATAAAATTACTGAAATTCCATTTAAACAATTGATGGAATTATTATCAACAGTTGGTGACTTTAAACCATTGGTATCGGACGACGCATCAAAAGTTGGTGGAGATGATACTGAAGTTAAATTAATTAAGACATTTGGAACAAGTGGTAATAAACCTACCGAAGGTAAGGTTACCACATCTAAAGAGATGTGGGGTAGTCCTAATAATGCAATAATAAATGAAGACGGTTTTAGAGTATATCATATAAAAGACCAAACCCAAGCAATACGAATGGGTTATTATTACCAATCATTACATATAAAACAATATAGAGATTTAAAACTTGAAGTTAGACCCCCGTGGAACGTAACATTTAGAAAAGGGTTTCAAGAAATGAATACAGTAGGTTCCTCAATTATTTCTCACGGATTCAACAAATGGTCAAGTTTTAGAACGGCACATGAGGTATCAATCTATTTCGTAATTGATGAAAGTAGAAATCCATTTGAGGATGTACTAACTAACGGTAAATATTTCATGTCAGTTATTGAAGTGATTAATGACGGTGGTTACCAATTAAGGTCTATGTTAAATGACGGGTCATTATTACTTAATTGGAAGAAGTTAGTTACTCTATATCCAAAATTAGAGGGCCATGAAGACCAATTCGTTTACCATGATTTTACACCAGAGGAATTAATTGAACCAACGGAAATTGATACATCGTTCAACGAATATCCTGAATCTAAAAATTATATTGGTAAACAATTACCTGACGTTCAAATTGCTTGGTTTAAAGAAGGTAATGACATTACAAAGGCATTAACATGGAGAACTATGACAACTCCTGTTAGATTGGCGTACATAGATACTATAACATCTTACAACATTTTTGAAAAAATTTCTAATGTAGATTTAATGAATGAGATGTTAAAAGGTGTTGATTATTCTGGAAAGGGAGGTAAAAGATTTGAGACAATATTAAATGATAAAATGATTAGTGTTGGTAAAAAAGGTATATCATTCTTAACTCACTATTATTATCAAACTAAATATGATGTTGAATTTATCGGTAAAAGAGTTCCAACGAGATTTGTTTATAGCACCATAAGTAAAGACCCATTAATAAACGGATTAATGGGTATATTTGACACAAAAACAGGTAAATGGTTTACAGGTCCAACCGGAATAAGATACGATGCTAGATATAAAATAACAGAAAGATTTTTAAAAAAGGATGTTAATAAGAAAACATATTTAATATTTGAGTTTACATCTGTTATACCTTTTATAGATGATAAAGGAAATAAAGTTCCAACAAGCGTAGGTACTAAATTTTATGTAGTAAACGACGAACCCTTTGTTCCAGATAAAACTCACCATGGTTATTTCATTGGTGAATCATTATATAGAGATTTTGTTGTAAAATTTATAGAATCGGAAACCCCCGAAATATTTAAAGCACCTAAAACAAGTATAGCACAATAGAAATAAAAAAAGGGACATTTAGTCCCTTTTTTTTATGATAGTAATGAATAGTATTCTTTAAAGTGTTTAATTCTATCGACTAAACCGATAGTTCCACCATTTACTCTTTTTGTAATTGAAGTTACAACCGCATCGGTTGCTCCACCATCCGCCATTTTGTGTAAACCATTTTTAGAAAAGAACCAAGCCGCAGATAATAATGCGTAATCTGTTGCCACCTTTTCTGGATTTGCAGTCATATCTTCATTTATAGATTTACCAAACGCTGTGTAGTTTTCTTTTCCTGTTAATTGAATATATCCACGTCCACAGAATTTTGAACCTTCACCTGATGATTCGGGACCATTACCCATTCTGTTTCCGTAAACTTTATTTGCAATTTTTACAGGTTGTCTCTCGTATGGTTTTGCTGAGGCTTCTGTTGGAAAGTACTTTTTGAATGTACCATTTAAACCTTTTGCTGAGTAATTTAAATTTTCTTTTGTAGCTCTAAATCCTCCTGATTCGTGACCACATTGTGCCAAGAAGTGTGCCAACCTTAACGGTGTATTAATTTGGAATTTAGCCGCAGTGTCGGGTATCATTTTAATAACCGAATCGGGAATGTGACCCTTTAATTTCTCTAATTTTAAACCACCAACTGAAGCAACTGGTGCCGGTTCAGTTATAATTGTTGGAGCACTTACAACACCTTCAGAGAATAACTTACCCCAAGTGCCATCACCAACAACCCCGTCTGCCGTTAAACCATTTGCAGATTGCCACGATTTAACCGCAGCTTCTGTTTTTGGTCCAAATTTACCTATTGGGTCAACACCCAATTTAACCTGGAGTTTTTTTACATCTTCTCCTTCAGATCCTAATTTTAATAACATATCAATATTTTTTTTGTGTTTATTATATAAATACTCTTTGAGTTTTTTTAATTATGTGTACCACATGTTGAACATACAAAAGACCCTTTTCTACCATCTTTCATGACGGTTATTGTATGTTTCTTTTTACAATTTTTGCAAGAAGCCCATTCAGGTTGGCCTGATTTTGATTTTGGATTATTATCATGTCCACATTCGTGACATACGTATTTATTCTTTCCTCCTTCCGATTCTTTCCATTTCCAACCACATTGTTTACATTTTATGGTTTTGTCGGTTTCTTCGTCCACAATACGTTTTAATTGTGATTCAGTTATAATAATTTTCATAACTATAAATAGTTAGGTATGTTGTGTTTTTCTAATGTCGTTTTTTAAAAACACAGAAAAATCCCCATTAACCTTTTCTTTAAAATTATGAAGTTCCATATAATGTTTATTACACAGGTAAGTTGTGAATGAGTACATATTGAGGTCGTGGTCCAATACCTTATATGTTTCTTTAAATTCCACATCTCTGTGACATCCAATAAATTGACATTCGTGTTTTTCCATATGCATAAAAAAACCCTCCATTATGAGGGTTTTTAAATTATAAAAATCTTTTAAAGTTATTTTTAATATTTTTGATAGATTCATTCATTAAAGAATCTTGTTCCTCCACCTCTTCAGGTTTTGTAACTTTGACTTTTTCTTTGTCTTTATCTTCCAATTGGTCAATATCAAATTTTTCTTCTTCATTTGTGTCACCAGCGTATGTATGACGACGTTCCATAATGGTCTTTAATTGTGACTCACTAATTTTTATTTTCTTGCTCATTTTTTTATTTGTTTTATTTTCTGTTAATTCTTTATCTTTAAATGTTTTACTATATTCAGTACTATCAATCATACCACCTCTTTCTTTAACCCAAGTTAATGCGACATTTGTATCATCTGTATAGGTTATATTACCCTTTGCAAATGATTTTATTTTATCACAAAGTTGTTTAAACATTTTATGATATTCCTTCCATTGTCTTAATTCAGGTTCATTTAATTCTCTCCTCTCTGTTATTTTATCAAGTGTTAGATAGTCCGACAACCATTTGTGTTCAGAACTACCGTAACCGTAACTGCTAACGTTGTTAATAGTTAATAGAACATCTTTAACTTCAAATTGCTGTATTAATATTTCATTATAACTACTTCCTCTTTCTCTCGTTACAAACTTTTCAATCTCATCTCTATGTCGTTTGATAAAATCTTCCACAATTTTACTATATAGCGCCACATATCTAATTGTGGCATCTCTATCACTTAATAAAGGTTTAGGATTGAATTTATTAAAACTTGAAATTGATTCATTAAATTCATTAGTTAAACTTGTGGGAATAACATTATAGTATTGTAACCATCTTCTACCCCACTCATCAGGAATACTCATAATATCAGAGGTACCCTTAAATAAAGCGGTACCAATCAATTCGTATATTATTCCACCTTCGGTTTGAATTCCCCCCATAGACCTTAATTGGCTACTACTCATGTAGGTAAATGAAGACAATGGCTTTTTTTGGTTAGGACCCACTAAACTCGCTATCTGATCAATACGATTAACCGCACTGATATGAAATGTTTTCATTTTTAAATCACCAAAAAGAGTTTTACCAATTGATGGGGTTATTCTAATATTTTTCTCACCGATGTGTCTCAAAGTATCCCTCAAATGGGCAACAGAAAATTTACCTTCGGTATCCTCTAATTGTAATTCCCTCACTATACTTTTATATTCTTCTTCGGATATTGTAAACGACATAATGTTTTTGTATACTATAAATACTTAATTTTTATAAAAAAGGGATATGAGTAGCGAATTCATATCCCCACGGGATTAGTAACTAGTCCCGGCCCTAAGTCGAGTCTTCAAACTCGAGGTATCTTTAGTTTAAACTATAATCCTTTTATACCAATAAATACCTATGAGGCATAAAAAAACCCCACGATGTAGGGTTTTAATTTTCTTACCAAGTATCGTTGAGATGAAAGTTATCTCGAGCGATTACCATGTGTTTAAGATGTTTTACCATCTCATCATCGGCTCGTCTAACCGCCTCTCCAAGTTTATCTGCCAATACCGCTTGGGTGAAGTCTCCTCCGTACCAAACTTCGTCTCTTGTCATTAACATGGATATCATTACATCTTTTACGTGTGATGATAGTTCCCATCGATAATCGACACATTTTTGGTCAACTAAATCTTGATACTGAGGTCGTGGGTCATTTACTAACATATTACATATCTTTTGGTGAAATACAAATATAGGAATAATAAATTAAACCACCAAATAAATTAAATGGTATTGAAGAAATTATCTAACTCTTCTTTCTCTTCAGGATTTAGACTACCTGATATCATCCCCATAAGTCCTTGTAATTGTTTGAAATATAGTTTGTTACCAAAGAATCGTTTTGTGTGTGTACCAACATCCTCATAACCAAAAGTAACACTACCATCATCATTTACCTTAGTTTCAGCGTACCCAAATTCAGATGGGGGTATCATTGGGAATAACTTCTTTACCAATATGGCAGGTGGGGTTAAAAATCCAAATTTTCTTGTTAACATGTCAATAATTTCATCTGTTGCCATTCCCCAAAATGGTGCTGCTAAATCACTTATCTCCTTGCCACCCAAAAAAATACTTCTAGGGTCGCCAGCTGAACCTGTTAATTTATAATCACCACTAGTTTGTTTACGAGCAGCAATAAATCCTTTGTTCTTTATACCAAAGAATGTCCATTGACTCGCTTTATTTTGAAACTTACTCTCAGTCCAAGAAGAACCTGTACTTTTTTCATATGAAGTTTTAAATAATTCATATGCGGTATGTCTTTCATCTGGTGTTAAATCATAAAACGAGAACATTTCTTCATTAAGAAGTCCACATTCTTTCATTAGTATATTAACATATTGCTCCTCTGTGATTTGTACTTTCATGTATATAAATGTTTTACTTATGTTTGATGATTAACTCACCCAACACCTCTAATTTTCCCATTAATCTTTGAAACCCAACTTGGTCCATATCGGATGATAATCCCTTTAAAAGTGTCTTAAATTCCTTTTTGGCCTCATCCAAATTAAACTTACCTTCCGAAGCGTTCTTATAATATGGTAACTTAACCACAAAGTGATGGTACGTTAACATTGACGGACCACCTTTTTCATGTGCAGAATCTGCAATTTTACTTGCTCCACCCATTCTTTTTTCGGCAAACGCATCAAATGATTTAGATTCGTTTAGTAAATCGTATAATTTCATGTATATAAATACTTACATTTTAATCTTAATGATTAAAATTAACATAATGATGTAAGGTCTTACTAAATAACCTAACGCAAATCCAAATAATAATTTTTCCATATCATAATATATGAAAAATAATGGACATTACCAAACAAAAAAACCCTCCATAGGAGGGTTTTTTTATAATATAATTTATATGAATTAACCTATGTCAACTCTTACAGTCTCCGCCATATTAGATTGAACACCAGATCCAGCAGATGCGAATTGAGGTGTTTTATCAATTGTTGTACAAGCTGCAGTCGTTTTAACTAATTCGGTAAATGGAGGACAATATAACGTTCCTAAACCTTTACCACCTTCACCCACGGCTACAAGTCCATTAGGTGCTTTACAATCAAATCTTAAAACTTGAATTGCTCCCATACTATCCTGAGGAGTTGCAGCACCACCTGTAGAAGTTACGAATGCCAAATCTTTTACATAAAAAAAGAAAACGCCCACACTATTGGTAGATGCTCCAATATTTGTAACATTCACAATGTGACTTTTCTGAGTTTTACCCATATCCAAGTATAATTGAACATTCTTACCGACAAATGTTTTGCTTAACTCAGTTGCTTTTTGTTTATTTACATCACCCGCAGCAGCAGGGTCTGCAGTTTGTTCTTTAACGACCTTACTGATGTATTGTTTCAATTCAGCTTCTGTAAGTCTTATAACGTTTTTCTTCATTTTTTAATTTGTTTAGTAATAAATATGTTATGTTTTAAAAAAAATCCTTATGGGTGGGTCAAAAAGAGAAATTTATTTTTTAGTTGCAATTTGACCTAACGCATCTTCAAGTGATTCAAGTGCTCTGTTTGCCGTTTGTTTCATTCCTTTTAATAGTGCAACACCTTGTGGTTTAACTTGTTTTGCTGCAATAATCTCATCAATATACTTGCTAAGTCTATATGTACTTGTATACAAATAATCCAAACCAATTTGTTTATCTTTCCCTACGGGAACTAATCCTTGTTTAATCGAATCAATTTGTTGATTTAAAAAGGCTACGTTATCGTATTGAGATACTCCAGGTACTTTAAAACTTTGTAATTTTTTATAGTCGTTTATGAATATCACCATATTATCCTCAAAAGGTCTTAACGCTCCTTTTACAAAATCCGACATTGCAACCGTACCATATTTTGTTATTAATGATTTCACCGCTGGAGACGCTATAACATCACTCATAAGTGCGCCTCGTCTTAATACTTTAACCTCAGGTGAAATAAATCCTTTCACAAGACGCATAAAAGGATTTTGTTCATTCAATGGTTTACCATACCCGTATTCAGAATGTTGTTCCAATATTTGTTCTCTCTCTTTGTCTGTTAAATTAAAATTCTTATACATTATAAATTCGGTTTAATATTATATAAATATTAGATGTTCACAAAAAAAATCCCGGCGGACGAAACCCAAACCTGATACCGGCATATGAGGTTCAATTATATGGGAATAACACAAAGACGTTCAAATTCGTCCTCCCTTAATGCAAATGTTTGTTCGTGGTGACCATTAAGAGATTTAAGATGAACCAAATACAGACCCAATCTACTTTTCTCCACATCAATGTTTTGTCCGGGGATAAACCCCAAATCCATAAGACGAAGTCTTAAACATGGTTTACAATTATAGCAGGGATTGTTTTCAACTACATCCGATATCTGGTAATGTGTCATTATGGTTGTTTATCGTACCACTTTTTTAATGAACTCATATAACCAGCGGTCATATGGTCCTTAATGTTCTTTCCGGTGAACATGGATTTAATGTAGTTCCATGCACGTTCCCAGTCAATCATAAATTTCTTTATATTACCCTCGTGGTCGATTCGTAACATGTAATTGACGTGATAGTACCCAATGGATGGAGAATGTGTCACCACGTCGTTATTATGGACGATTCTGAGGGTTTTAATCTTGCGGGTGTCATAGTTGTTCTTAAAGGTCTTATTACCGACCCTTGGACTTCCTATGGTACAACATTCGATGGTGGTATCTGTGAACACGTGGGAAAGGTTATAAGCACACAACGTAGCAACAGCAGCACCCAAACTATGACCACACACAACAATCTTATTATACCCACTCATCTTGGTAATATCTTTAAGGATTACGTTCTTTACAGCATCCCAAGAAGACTTGAAACCAATATGTACCTTATCACCTTCGTTGATGAAAGGAACCTTATCGATGGACACATCATTCTGAGCATCCTTTTTACTTGACGTTCCCCTGAAGACCACATAGAGTGACTTCCCTTTCATGGCAACAAACGCTTGGGTATCTGATTTCTTATCATCAACCCACTTAACGGATTTAAGTCCGAGGGAGTTGAAGTCAATGTCTTTTTGGTCTTTATATACAACGTCACATAATTGAACGTTATAGATTACTTCGTCTTTATTCATAGTATTATTGTCTTGATGGGTATACACCCTGTACACAGATTATGTATCTCATACCAACGATCGGTGATTGTAACTTCGGTAATGAGAATTGTGTTTGGTTGTCACCACCATACGTAATTCCCAATAATGAATACAATGCTTCGTTTTGTGTAATTGGTAATGATTGTCCATTACATTCCATGTATCCTTGGGGAATGAAATTCCCGGCAAATAATTTAATCGACCCTATTAATTCGTCTTCCATAGTATATAAATATTATTGATTACGTATCTATGTATGTTTTCTTGTAGGTTCATATTAATCGTCAAAACATTTTATGTTTCCGTCTTTATCAATACCGAACTGCCATTCATGTACATCACCACCCAATACCCCACGAAGACAATAAATAAATTTGTTCATAAAATCTAACATTTCGGTATCATGTTTTTCTAACAACTCAACCGATTTACTATACGCCTTCTCAAATCTCTCCTTAGATTTATTAACATACCACATAAAGAATTTATCAATATTCAGACTTTCTAATGTATCTTCCAATTTTCTAAAATTAGATAAAAATTTCTTTGTATCAAGTCTTTCCATAATTGCCACACCACTATACCATTCATCTCCATTATAATGTTTTACTTTAAAAATTTTTACATATATATCAGGATATTTTTCACTTCGTTCTTTTTCATCCATCAACATCCCATATGGACCAATCTTTAAAACCAAATCTGAATTTATTGTTGATCGATACGCAATTTTTTCTTGTCCTCTACCCAAGGCTCTTTTTTTCTTTGTTTTGATTTCATCCAACCCCATCACCTGTTTAATCCTATGTATATTCTCTTGTAGGTTCATTATACTTTTGTCAAATTAATTTCAACACCACTACCCACTTTTATTTCTGCACTTGACCCCTTATTATTATGTAATTGAACAAGGGCAGCATTTAGTTTATCCACAGGTACTCTTATTTGTAACCACCCGTCTTGTGACAAGGCACGACTTGATATTAACTTTTTCATTATTCCTGCTACCGTATTATTCTTTGGCATTACTTCACCTATCAATTCCCCACTCCCCCTATTTCTTCTAACATTTCTAAGTGTAATGTCAAAATTAATGAACCCATAAGAACCAGAAAGTTTATAGGAGAATTTTGAGTTAGGGATTTCATTCCCATCCTCACCTCTTCTTGTTAAGTAAATGATGTTTGTATTGTTGGTCCCACCGATTGGATTATACCCCATATTTGTTTTTTTTTGTTAATGTATCAGTCGTGGGAAACATGGATATAAATCCCAATTTAGGTTGCTCCATTAACATCATCTCTTTTATTCTTGATATATTCTCTTGTAGGTTCATTATCTAAAAAATGAGAAACCCTTTTTACGGTTATTAGTTATTATCTCACCAATCTTCTGTTTCATTAGGTCCTCGTTTTTCTCAGGAGTTATTTTGGACTTTACCCATTTCTCTTCCATGGCCTTACCGGCCAATTTCATTGCGTTGATTTTATCTGTGTGTTTGCTCATATGTATAAATATTACCAAAAAATTCTGGAAATTTTTTTTTCACTTTTGAACAATAAAACCTGATTTAAAGATTTAATCGGTTTTCCACCTTCTTTGGTTCTTAGATTGTTCGGACGGAGTTGACCACTTACAATTTGATGGTTCATACATTCCATTTGAGTCTATTCTATCAATACTATGTTTTGAGGTCGGTCTTGGACCCATATCCATACAAAAATTAACAAATCCCTGTCCATTCGGTTCCAACCATCTATCACAAACAATAATACCCCTACCACCATATAGATAGTAGTTATCATTTTCTTTTCTGTAACAACGTCTCTTCATATTCTTATAACGAGCGTACATCAGTTCTTTCTCTTTATCATTACTGGTAAATAAACCATTTCTATATGACTTTTCTTTTCGAAGACATCCACAGGATTTTGTAAATGGAAGAGTTGATCTCCTAATATCTTTAATTGTTCCGCATTCACACTTCACAGTAAAAACCATACTATCACCAGTACCGACTTCAGATATGATGGATAATCTATGATGTTTATACCCCACTTTATACTTTCTCTCAGTTGGGGGTTTCTTATTTAATTTTTCTAATTCACGTTTACGTTTATTTTCTTCTATTCTATCTAACCGTAATTGTTTATTATGTATTTTTTCTTGTCTACCTAATTCCCACTCCTCTTGCATCTTTATATAACCACATCCACAATCTTTTATTGATTTTTTAGTTGAGGTTAATTTATTACTAACAACCTCTCTTGTTCCACCACATTCACATTGACATAAGAAAACCCTATTTTTCTCCCCTCCACTAGTAACACGATAACCCACAAATTCTAAAACAGTTAACTTATGATACACATTACCCACTTCTATATGTTTAAGTTTCTTTCTTTCTATATTATTTCTGTCTAATACATCAATAACCCTTTCACCACCAATACCTAATTCTATCCCTGTTTTTTCGGCGGTACCTAATTCATAGTATTTTGAGATAATGAATTCATCTGTGTATCTTTTTAATTCCCCAATAACGGGTATATTATGAGAACGAACAATCTTTAATACAGTGGGACTTGATACACCGAATTCTAATCCTGTCTTTACGGCATTACCTGTTTTCTTATAACACTCTATAAGTTTTTCTTTATCTATTCTGTTAGTCTTAATATTTTTCATAAAATTTCTGGAAAATTTTTATTGCTAATATACGAAAAAAAGTCAACTTTCCAAAAAAATTCTGGAAAAATCCGGAACGCGGCATTGACCCCCCTTTTAGACCCCCCCAAAAACCCTTAATTAAGGAGGGATACCGGTAGGGGGGAGGGGGTACCCTTTATGGGGGGTAGTGGTACACCCCCATCTTATTTAGAATGAAAATAAATTACGATAGTGTTAGGTATTATGGTTATAAAATATTAATTTAGGGGTATGGAAATCACACACCAAGAGTACTTGACCATGAAGGAAATCGTAGGGAGATACGAGAGAACTTCTAACAACCCAAACTTGAAACTTCCTAAGGAGTTATTAGACAAGGAGGTTTGGAAACTTGAATCTCATAAAGTGTTAGGAACATCGGTACGTTTGTACAATATCCTGACCAACATGGGAATCACTTCGGTGAAGGACATGATTGAACTTTCAATCAACGACTTCACAAGACAACGTCACTTCGGTAATAAGTGTCTCAAAGAACTTGAAGACATTTACCGACACAACGGAATGAAGTTCGTGGAAAAGTAATCCACCCACAGAAAGAAAGACCTCAACGAAAGTTGGGGTTTTTTTATGTCCACACGTAACGGTGGGATCACCAGAACAGTACAGGGAAGTATAAAACTGGAAACACCAGTGTACCAGGGTAAACCCTTTCCAGTTTTGTATTATTTTAAATCCCACAGGGAAATCTGGGAGTAAAAAAAGATTTGGTAAAACAAAAATCATTTTATATCTTCGTTCTATCAATCACCAAAAACAAAGTAACTTGAAAAAAACATTCTACCTTATTACCGAAAAGAATTACAACAACGACAACACATTAGATGTCGGTACATTCATTGAAAAGATTATTCTATCAACGGAGTCGGAAGACTTTAAAGAATTTTCAAAAGAAAGTCCAAAGGGAACATTAAAAGAAACCTTCGACAATTACGAAAATCATTTTATGTTTTACTTCGATGATGTATTAAGAGAACAAAGACAAAACTCACATTTTGAGGAATATCAAATTTATAAACATTTATTGTTGGATGAAGAACAATACGAAATGTTGACAAAACAAATGAAAGACATTCCGACAAGAAAAGTGTCAGTAAACGAATTAGTTTAGGTTAGTTCCCCCACTAACTCGGAACCTCAACGAAAGTTGGGGTTTTTTTATGTCCCGTCTGTACCGAATTCCCCGGGGAACTGGATGCGGTATAAAACTGGAAAGGAAAATAATAAAAAAAAATATGTATAAAGTATTGTATATCAACTGACTTGTGTTATATTTGTGTATTGAATTTCACTTTAACCCACACACCAAATGGAAAGATTTTTCGATACCTTCGTTCCCACCTTCGTTTTACTTGTTGTTGTCCTTTTCTTAATCCTTACCCTACCACTTCATATTTGGTGGACGTGGAGAGGTTGGGACATCAAGGGTATGGTTTGGTACTACTCCCTCACGGAGAGTCAACACGTCTCGTGGAAACGTCTCAAAAAATGGAGATACATCCGAGAACAAAAGGTCGAGTAGACCTTTTTTTTTGTCCCGTCTATAAACGTATAAAACTGGAAAGGAAAATATATTTAAAATAATTTCTTGATATTAAAATAATAGTGTTATCTTTGATTATTCATTTACACCTAAATAAAATTAAAATGACAACGGAACAATTACAATTAGAAGTTAACCTACACGGAAGTAGGGTAATATCAAATCGTTTGGTTAATTCTCGAATTAATCGAATTGTTGGACTTGATATGAATGACCTTCCCGACACCTCCGACCTTTGTGATATTGTTGACGAACTTGACGAACTATTACAAAGTAAAGATTACACATTAGAAAATGTTAAAAACATTTTAGATGGTATTGATATTGAATTTATTCAAGATATGGTTTTTGGTTAAAATAGGTTAAAGTAAATTAGAAACCCTCGGGACTTTGTCTCGGGGGTTTTTTGTGTTTAAAAAAGTTCATAAAAAATTTGGAAGATAAATTTGTCCCGTCGAACCTGAACTTGTATAAAACTGGAAATGAAAATAAAGTTGGATAAGTTTGTAGTATATTAAATGAATTGTATTATATTTGATTATTCATTCACACCAAATAAAAACAAAATGGAAATCACCAAAATGAAAAGTCACCAAGGAAATGTCGTTCCAAATCAATACGATATCAGAATTGGGAACCGAAGAATTTTTAAATCTTATGAGAGTGTCATCGTAATGATTCGAAATGAAAAAGTTTACTTAGACACAAAGTATTGGAAATATTCAAATACCACGGGAAGGTATCGGAATATGTTTTTAGGAGAAACACAAAAAGAGACCGAAGTTAAAATTAAATCGGGAGAATATGTGTTAACCGACTTACAAGGAGAATTAGATAAAGAAGAATTCAAGTTCTTTAAGAATAAAAAATAAAAGTTCCCCCACTTTTGAACCCTCGATTTTATCGGGGGTTTTTTTATGTCCATACTTTTTTCGTCCCGGGGAACACAGGGATGTATAAAACTGGAAATGAAAATAAATTTGGATTAATTGATTTATATTACGGAAGTTTTATTATATTTGATTATTCATTCACACCAAAAGAAAAAACAATGAAAAAGTTTCAAGAAAATGTTCAGTCACTCGGGGTAATCTTAATGTTAGTATTTCCCATTTGTATTTTCCTTACAATGTTATGTTCGGACTATCGTACAGAAGAAGGATATAATCAATACGAAGTTATTTCAAGTTTCCTTGTGAATTGGTATACATTCATTACCTTACCCATCGGAATGTTATTTTATAGTGTCGGTTGGTTTAAAGTTCCACAAAGAAGAAAAAGACCCACCACTTTTTAAAGTAGTTAGATATTCGAAACCCTCGGACTTTTAGTTCGGGGGTTTTTTTATGTTCGGACGAAATTAACCCAGAAGAATACAGGGATGTATAAAACTGGAAATTAAATTTATTTTTGTATATCAAAATAATAGTCGTATATTTACTTATTCATTCACACCAAAAGAAAATTAAAATGGAAAAAACACAAAGAGAATTGACCTACAACGAATGGGTTAAGGAGTACAAAGTAAGTTCAAGTTATGTGGAACCGACAAAATACTATCAAGGAAATCAAGGTAGTGGATTTGAACCTATGGTAATGGAAACCAAACTACAAAGATTTTTTAGGTTGTTGGGATTTTAAAGATTGTAAATTTATTCAGACCCTTCACGAAAGTGAGGGGTTTTTTTATGTTCATACTTTTCGTCCCGGGAGAATACAGGGATGTATAAAACTGGAAAGGAAAATAAATGTTGGGGAATGTGTTGTATATTAAATGGGTTGTGTTATATTTGGGTATTGATTCACCAAAACAAAATCATTATGTCAAATCTACAAGTTACCAAGTACATGTTAGGAATGATTGGAAGTTCCGTAGGAATGATTTCACATCTGTTCTTAATGATTGAAACATCGGAAGTAATTCATTTCGTTTGTTTCTTATT
>Ga0208599_1000033_pt1 | contig 52730 bp, 47 predicted proteins | sample LakMenEpi17Aug12_FD_150706 | JGI IMG/M metagenome (GOLD analysis project Ga0208599, IMG submission 150706) | Freshwater microbial communities from Lake Mendota, WI - 17AUG2012 deep hole epilimnion (SPAdes) | ecosystem: Environmental > Aquatic > Freshwater > Lake > Epilimnion/Euphotic zone ... | reverse complement strand
AGCTGGTGCTCCTCTATCTCGGCGGCAGCCTCGCCCTGCTGTTCAACGGTCCCGGTCGCTTCTCCTTCGATGCCGGCATCGTGCCGACGTTGCTCGATGATCTCGGTGATGCCAGCACCTCGGTGGCTGTCTCCGCGCAGGGCGCTGGCGAGCTGCAGGCTGTTGCCGTGACGGTCAACACCAGCGCAGGGGGGTGAGCCATGGACGCGTGGTTGCTGGCTTCCCCCCTGAAACCGACCCACGCGTAAAGGCACGCAACCCGCATTTCACATTTCTTCACACTAGAGTGGTGGAAAAGCGGGTTCGCGAATGAATGACGTTCTGGCTGTCATCTATCTGGTCTGCTTTGCGGCCATCGCTGGTGGTGCCTTCGCTCTGATGACCCAAAGTCTGCGCCGCTCTGAAGGACAGATGCCCGTTCAATCCCTGCGCAAGCGCGGGGTGCGCCATCCCGAAGCTCCACAGCCTGGCGAAAAACTGCTGTATGTCGACTTCAGTCGTGAGCGTCTGGAGCAGATCTATCAGGAATCACCTTGAATCTTTGGCTGCAATAGGAAGCCAAACAGCCGCCAGGCTCTAGGCAGTGAGCTTTGAACAATCAGCTCAATCGAGGTTTCCGCAGACGGGAGGAGAAGACATGGAGAGTCAGAATTTCGATATACAGACAACCGATTAGATTGTTTATTTAACTACAGGTTCTCGCATTTGATCGCCTCCGGGCCACTGTTCTCCAGGAATTTATAGGAAAATCCTTCAGTAGGGCTAGCTTGATAAACCACCGCACAGCGACTGGCAATCCGGCACAGCGCCTGAGGGATAGGGGTGGGGTCGTACCTCACCAGAAGCGGAAACCGTTGCCGCAGCAAAGCTGTGCCGCGCCAGGCGTTGTAGTGGGGGATGCTCGGGTTGACGTGGTGACACACATGGGTGGCCCCAATGCCGTGGTGAAGAAAGTTGAGCAAGGGTCCGTAGGAACGATCCACTGTCAGCAGGGCACCTTTCGCCCAGGTCGAATCACCCCTGGTGAAGTGGGGAATATCGAGGTCGGTGTGTTGCAGCCAGGTGTAAGCCACCAGCCAGGCGTTGATCACCAGATAAGGCAAGCCATACACGCACAGCACCCGTGCCGGCGACCACGCCATGGCTGCCCGCCCCAGGATCACCAGCATCGCCAATACGCCCAGATTGGAAAGCCGCATCAAGGAACGGAAGGAATCGGGAAACAGCAACCGGCGACCGTTGCGAAATGGCTTCCCGAGCCAGAAGTGGGAGGTGGGCGAGCCGTAGTCGGATCCGCTTGCCACACCGAAAAGCAGATAGAGCGGCCAGCCCAGCAGCAGATGGTTCACCAGCGAGAGGCATCCGAACAGGGCGGGGCCCAGCCGGCGATTCACCGCCAGCACCAGCTGGCCGAAGGGTGAATCCGCCCGCGGCGGCACATGGGTTTCGCCCTCTTCCAGGTGGTTGCAGTGGGCGTGGTGCACCGCATGGCTGCGCTGCCAGGTGTAGTAAGGCACGAGCAACAGGCTGTGCAGGACAAACCCCACCAGGGCTTCCACGCGACGGTTGGGATGGAAGGCGTGATGACCGCACTCATGGGCAATCACCCAGCAGCCACTGGCCACGGTGCCGGTGACGACTCCATAGAGCAGCCAGAGGGGAGCGGCGCCAGGAACAAGCGGGATCTGGGTTCCCAGTCAGTAGGCCCGCAGCGAGAGGAGAAGGGAGCTGCCAAGACTGAGCCACGCCTTGCGGGGGTTGAGCTGAAGCAGTTCGGGCGGTAAGCAAGAGAGCAACTCAGACTTGCTCGGATAGGAGCTCGCGCAGGAGCTGGAAATGGTGGCCTGAGAAACGGTGATGCACAACAAAGCCCTGACACCTTAGACAGCAACGGGCAGCTGCCGATTCCGACCTCAGCAGTGCGGTTGAGGATGGATGGATGGGGTGGCGGTGGCAGCTGCAACAGGCTGTTCCTCTCTGGATCCAGCCAACAGGCCTTGGCGATCGAGCTGATGTTTTGGTCCCTAGAAGCGGGCGAAAGGCGGCCCGATGCCCGGGTCCAGGTCGTGGAAGGGGCATCACCCGGCCGTGGGACTTCCGCCGGAAGCGCCGGGGTGTTGCTGCCCATGGCGATGACGTGAAACACACACCCAAATCCGTTCAGAGTGAACCGGCAGGTGCCGGACGGGGATTGATCCCCAAGAGACTGGGTTGCTTTGGTGGCTGCGGTTCAGAGATGGCTTGATTGGCTGGAAGCAATGGACAGCACACCATGTTTGTGATTTAGGCACTCCATCCAGAAGGCTGGATTGATCAGGGCGCAGCCCAGCTGGAATACTGGGCCTATCAGGAAGCCCAGATGCGCTGCTGCTCGAATGGCCGCACCCATCGCATACTCTCTGGGAACGATAGGTTGATCGTGGGTGTAATCGCCACCAGCAGCTGCCGTATCAATCGGCATCACCTGGAGGGAGCGCATCGGTGAGGGAGTGGATGGAGGGATACCCAGCCACAGCCCCTCTGCTGGATCTCCGGAGCATGCTGACCTCCTGTTCGGGGTTTAACTTTCAAGTCGGCACACCTGAAGTTTCAGATCATGCTTACCATTCAGAGATGCTCGTCGAAGGCAAGCAACTCGGCGATGCTTCCAAATCTAAACTGGTGCGCGCCAGCTGTTACGTGAGCAGCAAGAAGGACGGCAGCGAGCCGCTCAACTTCACCACCTTTTACGATGCCGTGCTGGATGCAAAGGGCATGAGCCTGGGCACGGTTTCCAGTGCTGCAGGCAGCTGGTGATCAGCGTCGATGTAGGCCATGGCGGTGGCATGGCAGCGACACCGGTGCTGTAGCTGTATCTGGTGCCGCCGGGCCTGCAGTTGGAGCGGCCGCCACGCACTCTGGGGGCTTTGCTTGTATGACGCTGATACCTGGAGATCGTCGTCAGATCAGATTGACGGTGCCGCTGCGGCACCTGGAGTTTGGCGAAGTTGAACGAAATGGTTTCTCACTTGAACCTGGGCATACGCGTCACAGTGAAGATGTGGGCCAGGCATGTGCGTTCCTACTTCCAGGCGCGTGTCTGGACACCTGATCCCAAAAGAGCCTGTTGCGCCCGCTGACGTTGGCAGCCATGCGAGACAGACCACTTGCGTCCTGCTCAGGCGTTGTGCTCGCCATCGTCCTGCGTGGCTCCATGCAGGCCCTGGCTCTCACGCGTGCTCCGCAGCATCACCGAGGGCTTGATGTGGAAGCGGTGCTGGAATTCGATGCTGAAAAGACTCAAGGAACGATAGCCGCAGGCCCGGGCGATCCTGGTCACGTTGTCTCCTGATCCAGCGGCCTGCAGCATTTTCCAGGCCAGATCAAGCCGTTGGCGACGAATCCACTGGGTAGCGGTGCAACCCAGCCTGCTGCGAAAGGCGTATTGCAGCGTGCGGAGTGAATAGTGGCTTTGATTGGCCAGAACGGTCAGGTTGAATGGCTGGCCTAGATTTGCTTTGACATAGTCAAGAATGGCATCGAAGTAGTCGATCTCGCAGTCGAATTCCTGCTGCGTTGAATCGGACGAAGGCGGGCCGCTTGCCATTAGATCGATCAGCACAGTCAGTAACCTGCGAATTTGCTCGCCGATCGCCAGTTGCTCGAGCAAGGCTGGATCGTAGCCATGCAGCTGGCTTGCCGAGCTGAGAAGATCTTTCAGCATCCCCAGCACGATCCAACTAACATTCTTGGTAGTGGAGTGAAATGCAAGCGGCCATTCAGGCAGTACAGAAGATGTGGACTGCTGGGCATCGGGGCGATAGCCCTCAAGGCTTTGGATAATCTCGTCTGGCGGAATGAGGACGCAGATCACACGGAATGCAGTGCTTTTCCATTTTAATGAACATTCAGGCACCAACACCCAGGTGCCGGCCGCACAAACGCATTGGTGTTGAGGGTGCAGCAGCTCCAGCTGGCCGCTTTCTACAAAAATCAGAGACAGCCAGCGCCTGCTGCTAAGAATGGTTGTGATCGCCGGTCCGCTAAGGACGATGAGATGGCCTGACTGGCATACCAGATGAAAAGCCCTGCTGGCGGTTGCAGCTGTGGCGTTGCTCAGGCTGTGCAACGAGGGCAATGCTGCTTCGTCAAACAGGTTGCCCGGGACGGCCTCCTTGAGTGGCAGGAGATACCCAGAAAACAGACTGTCTTGATCTGTTGAGTGAGCAGGCCGCTTCGCTGTCATCTCAGATCCCGAATCGGGGTCTACCAAGAACCCCACATGAGTGGAGCACGGACCCTCTCCCCAGCTCAGCCACTCTAGCGGGAGTGATGGCCATCCCTCGAGCCTCTGGCTGGGCTCAGAGGCTGCAGAAACTGGGGCGCAAGTGACTCGTTGACAGCACACTCAAGCAGGTGTGCTGACAAGTTGGAAAGAGATCTTCCCTGTTCAGAGCTGCGACGCTCAAGGACTAGATAGGTGGCATATGGGATCGTAATCGTCACTCTTCTTGGCTTTCGAAAAGCCTTGGAGAGGTGCTCATCATGATTATCCATAGAGTTCTCGGACAAAAGTGTGCTGGAGCAGTTAAGATGCAATGCCGCTCCATTGAAGCACCGTCTACGCCTCATTTCCGCAGACGATGCGCATTCAAGTTAAGACTGCATTTCTAAGACAAAGCTGAATCTCCTTGGCAATCTGAATTCTCCGTTACTATCGCTGGGAATGGCGGTTATCACGTCTTGGTAACGGCTAGGCTGGTTTTGCTGAGCGTTGCATCTGTTCCTTCACTATGGCAGCTAATCAAGCCAACCTCGACCATGTCGTGGCGATCGGGGCTTCGGCTGGAGGGCTGGATGCCATCCAGGAGCTGATCAGGAACCTCACCCTGGAGGGAAATGTTGCTTATATCGTTGCTCAGCATCTTGCCCCTGATCACCCCAGCCTGCTTGCTGATCTGCTGGGTCGCGCCACCCATCTGAAAGTGGTCCCCGCCGGTGACGGGATGACACTCGAGCCCGGTCAGATCATGGTGCTTCCCCCTAACGGAGATGCCACGCTCGAAGGGCAGACCCTGTCCATTCGAGAGCCGCAGCCTCGTTTCGGGCCTAGTCCCTCCATCGATATGCTGTTCACCTCCGTCGCCGACCAGTACTCCGATCATGGCGTGGCAGTGATTCTGTCGGGAACCGGATCGGACGGTGCCTGCGGTCTGCGTGCCGTGGCCGCTGCCGGCGGTCTGACCATGGTGCAGAGTCCGGAGAGCGCCCGGTTCGACGGCATGCCAAGGTCTGCCCTGGCCCTTGGGGGTGCCGATCTGGTGGCTGATCCGGCCACGATCGGCAGACGCCTGAGCTCCTGGTTCGGAACAACGACTGTGGAGCCGGGGCCGGAGCGCGAGTCCTCGGAGCCGCAGCTGTTGGCGGATGCGGTAGCCCAATTGAGGCTTGCAACCGGAATCGAATTCTCACTCTATAAGGAATCAACTCTGCGGCGTCAGCTACAGCGTCGTATGGCCATGCGTGGCATGCAGGATCTTGAGGATTATCTCCCTTTGCTTGCTGCTGAAGCCAGTGAAGGGCAGGCATTGGCACACAATCTGCTCGTCACGGTCACGGAATTCTTTCGCAACCCTGAAGCGTTTGCCGCTCTTGGCAGGCACCTGCAGCCGCTGATCGCTGCGCGACAGTCCGGCGAGCGCCTGCGGGTGTGGGTACCGGGCTGCGCCACTGGTGAGGAGGTGTATTCCATCGCAATGATCGTCAGTGAAGTGATGGGGCATCCCGTTAATCTGGGGCAGCATCTCAAGATCTTCGCCACCGATCTTGACGAGCAGAGTCTGGCCGTTGGCAGGCGAGCCGTGTATCCGCTGTCGGCAGCCAAGAGCATCCCCCCTGATTTATTGCAACGCTTCGCGCTTGTGCGTGAGCATGACTTCGAGATCTCCAAAGAGCTGCGGAGTTGCGTGCTGTTCGCCAAGCACAACATCGCCATTGATCCTCCGTTCCCCGATATCGATTTAATTTCGTGTCGCAATACACTCATCTATTTCACCTCTCCCTTGCAGGAAAGTGTGATTGCCTTGTTCGGATTCTCGCTGCGTCCAGGAGGGTTGCTTTTCCTCGGGAGCTCCGAATCCTTAGGGGCACGCTCAGGTTTCAGTGTCGTCAATCCCTCGCATCGGATTTTCAAGCGCACGCCGGATGGCCGGTCGCGTCGCCGCTTCTCTCTGGCCGTGTCCACGCAGTCTCCGGTGCCGACGCAGCCCCAGGCAGCTGTTGCTACATCTCTGCGGGAAACAGTTGCCGAGCAACATATCAAGTTGCACGAAGCCCTCACGCGCACCCTGCTGCCGCCAGCCCTGGTGCTCGATGAAAACCACAATCTTGTCGAAGTCATTGGTGATGTGTCTGCCTATTGCCGTGTCCCTGAAGGTCGGATCACGACAGCGGCAGGAGCCTTTCTGCGCGAAGAACTTCAGTCGGAGGCCAGGGCCCTGTTTCTGCTGGTACGCGCTGACCATGCTTCTGCCAGCAGCGCCAGCCTGCAGCTCAGTGGACGGGATGGGCCCCTGCGTCTGCAGGCCGCACCGCTACAGGTGGGTGATCAGGTGCTGACGGTGCTCTCCTTCATTGAGCAACCTGGTGAAACCGCCAAGCTGCGAAGTGACCTGCCGAATCCCGATCGCGATGCCGCCTTCGCCCGAGAGATCGAACGGCTGGAACGCGAGCTTTTGTCCAGTCAGGACACCCTCAGGCGATCGATGGCCGATCTGGAACAGGCCAATGAAGAACTCGAGGCCTCCTCCGAGGAGTTGCAGGCCTCCTCAGAGGAGTTGCAGTCCTCCAATGAGGAGCTGGAAGCCTCCAATGAGGAACTCCAAGCCACCAACGAAGAGCTGAGTACGCTGAATCAACAACTGCGCAGCCGCAGTGATGAACTGGAACAGCTCAACACCGATCTGGAGAACATCCAGAGTTCCCTGAATCAGGGCATGGTGATCGTCGATCGAGAGCTGCGGATCACCCGCTACTCACCTCTGGCTGTAAGGGTCTTCGGTCTGGTCGATAGAGACATCGGCCAACCGCTGATCGGCGTGCCCACTACGGTTCCGCTGCCAGAGCTGCGCGGGGCACTGCTTGCTGTGATGAGTGGCGAGGAGCGCCGCAGCATCGAAGCCACCAGCGAGGAGGTCTCCTATCTCGCCCAGGCCATGCCCTACCGCGATCGCCTCGGTCAGTGCCTGGGAGCCATCATTATCCTCACCGACGTATCCGAACAGATGGCCCTGCGTCGGACCGCCGAAGCGTTGCTGCGCGAGTTCACCTCTCTGGCCGATGCGCTCGATCAGGTGGTCTGGAAACGCGATCTCGAGATGCGACGCATTCTCTACATCAGTCAGCGCATTCAATCGCTTACAGACTGGAGCGTTGAGGAGCTCTGCTCGGATGCTGGCGTCTTGGATGACGCCATCCTGGCTGAGGATCGTGCCGCTGTGGCGGAAGCGCGGCGAAGCGGGGAACAGGGCTGGCGCGTCACCTTTCGTCTGCAACTCCCCGATGGCCGCGTCCGTGCCTTCGAGGAGGTGGCCACCGTGATGGATGACGGAATCGACCATGAGGTGGTCGGCACGCTGATGGATGTGACCGAAGTCCGGCTGCTGGAGCGCCGGAATGCCCTCCTGGCCGGCGCCTTTCAGGAAATCCAAGCAAGTGAGATCCAGTCGATCGCCCTGCTCGATGACACCCTTCAGTTCGTCAGTGTCAGCGAGGCTTTTGCCGCCTGCTTCGGCCTGCCTGTCTGCGAGCTCAGCGGCCAGTCTCTCGACTGCCTGGAAGCGGCACTGACGCTGCCGCTGGCCTCGGATGCACAGCAGCAGGATGAGCGCACCACGCACCGTTCTCTGCGGCAGCTGGTTCAGGACGTGATCCTCAGTCATCGGCCCGTGGAGCGGCAGCCCGTGCTGATGGCCAGCTCCAATCAGCCCGGTGACCATGCCCAGCTCGATCTTGTCCCTCTCGGTGAGAGCGGTCAGGACCTCGGCGTGCTGCTGAAGCTCAGCAGGCTGGCTCCGGCCTGATCCCTGGTGGCCCCGGGGCTGTCATGCGTCCTGCGATGCAACGCGGATCACCAGGCGCTGCAGGCCAAGCAGGTTGTAGCGCAGCAGCAGCAGACAGGGCAGGTTGAATAGCCCGGACAGCTGCTCAAGGCTGGCGAGCAACCGCTCCAGACAGTGCTGCACCGGTTCGGTGTCGCCTTCGAGAAACACCGGCAGCTCGCCCGCGCTGGCCTGCACGCCGTGATGCAGGGCCCAGGTCTGGCCACACCAGCCCTGAGGTCCACGCCGGTCTACAGCAGTCGAGGGGTTCAGGCGTGGCCCTGTCGGCAATGAACGCACGGGCCTCCGCAGCGCTGGCGATGTGCTCCGGGCTGATGGTGCTCCGGGCTGATGCCCTGGCCTGGGGCGCACAGCCGCAAAACAATTCCGTATTCGCATCGAAATAACAGTTAGCGAAGTTTCTTATCACGAGCGGCTGGGCCTGGCTCCAGCTCTGATCTCATAGACTGCGACCGTGGCCTATGAGATCAGAGATGAGTCCTTCGCAATCAGCTAGTTTGAGTAGGGTTGATCAGCAGCTTCATTCGTTAGACCCCACCCCGCGGCAAGCCAACCATGGCTTAGGACTGGCAGGGCGACTCGATCGTTGCCACCTTGCCGACCTGGCTACCCGGGCGGCTCAAGCCCGGGCTGCAGAGCCTGAACCATCGGCGGCTGGTCGATGCGGCAGCGGTCCAGCTGGCGATGGCGAAGGTGCTTCCGGTGCGCGCGGTTCGCCCGCTGGTCGGCGAGGGTGAGTTCTACCAGGAGATCAGCCTGCTCCGGATCCATCAGCTGCCGCTGCTCTCCAGCGTGAGCGCGCCGGTGCAGATCAGCGTGGAACCTGGGGCGGCCATCCAGTTGGTGGCGGTCTTTGTCGGCGCACGCGTGGCGCGCACCGCGAAGGGTGTCGTCAGCGGACGTACCGGTGGCGGCCTGCTCCTGCCCCCTGGGGCGAGCGAGGTGAGCTGCATTGACAGTTCAGCCATGATGACCCTGCGGCCAGGGGACCTGGCCCACACCGCTGCCGCGATCAGCGGCCACCCCGGTTCCCTGGACCAGGGGCCGGATGCTTCGGCCGACCTCGGCCGCTTTGCCGCCCGGGAACTCAGCGGCGTGCAGGCGCGGCAACTGCACGCCCTGCTGCACCATCTGGATTCCTGCCTCGGCTGCCATCCCGCCCTGCCGGCGCAGCTGGGCCTGGATGATGTGCTGTTGCGGATGGTGGTGGGCTGGCTGAAGCCCCAACTGCTGCAGGAGCAACCGAGGGATCGGCAGCGCATCCAGGAACGGACCGGGCGGAGCAACTTCGATGAGCTGCTCGATTACGTGCGCGCCAACCTCGATCAGCCCCTGCGCCTCAGCGACCTCGAGCGCAGGAGTCACTATTCCAAACGCGCCCTGCAGTATGCGTTTCGCAAGAAGCTGGACTGCACGCCGAACCAATGGATCCGCCAGCAGCGGTTGGAGAAAGCCATGTGGCAGCTGGAGCAGGGCGCCCGGGGCAGCTCGATCCAGGCCATCGCCCTGGCCTGCGGCTACCGGCATGCGGGGCACTTCAGCATCGACTTCAAGAAGCGCTTTGGCCTCACCCCCAGCGCGGTGAGCTGGGGGGGGGGCAGCTAGTACAGGTGTACGACGAAACTGGGAACCGTGGGCACCCCTCTCCCCAGTCCAGCCGCACTGAGCCCATGCCGGAACACAAGGAATCCCGGCTCAAGCTCCCCGGGCCTTTCGCAGGCGCCGTAGCCGGCGGTAGCCGCGGCGCACCCCATCCAGCACCGCGCCGGGCACCCGCAGCCGCAGGGGGGCGATCAGCGGGCAGTAGACCATGCGGTAGGCCCAGCGCAGATCGCGCCAGGCCCGGCATGGCTCCGGGTTGAGGAAGTCGGAGATGTCCACGATCACCCCTCGCCCCTGGTGGAGCATCACGTTGCGCCCATGCACGTCGTGGGCATACAGGCCCCGACCAGTGGCGTAGGCCAGGGCCCCATCCACATCGGCGATCACCCGCGGCGGGATGGGGATGCCCTGGCGCAGGCAGTCGTAGAGGGTGGTGCCATGCAGGCGACGCAGCACCAGGTAGCCATCCCCCACGTGGAAGCACTGGGAGAAGGCGGGGTGGGAGCCGATCCGGCGATACACCTCGGCCTCCTGCTCCAGGCCAGGCCGCCCCGGGCCATACACCTTCACCACCAGCTCCGGGTGGTGGTGGTGGTGCAGCACTGCGGCGTAGTTGCCGCAGCCGAGCCGCCGCCAGGGGTCGGGCAGGCTCAGCACCCGCACCGGATCGTGGGGATCGGGGCAGTGAATGCGCAGCCCCGGCAGCAGCTGGCTGTGGATGCACTCCAGCAGCTCCGGCAGCAGGGGTGCTTGGGCCATCGGGCAGAACGGGCTGGGAGCAGCGGGTTGGCCCGCCAAGCCTGGCGCAAAACAAAAGCCCCCGGCCGGAGCCGGGAGCAGGAGTTCTCATGAATCAAGGCCGCAGCCCAGGGATGGCATCAGTCAGTCAGCCCATCAGCCCTCCACCTGCACGGTGACGCTGCTCACCTTGTGGGCCTTGGGGGCGGTGACGGTGAGCAGGCCATCGCGGTACACAGCCTGGAGCTGGTCGCGATCGATCGGCTGGGGGAAGCGGAAGCTGCGGCTCCAGGTGCCGTAGCGGAACTCGCTGAGCAGCGGCGCTGGAGCAGGGTGGCTGGCCGCCGCTTCCGCCTCGCTGCCGGCTTCAGGGCTGGCGGGCTGCTGGCGCAGGTTGCGGCGCTCGGCGGAGATCACCACCGTGCGGTCTGTGGCTTTCACCTCGATGGCGGTCTTGTCCACGCCGGGCAGTTCAAGCACCAGTTCGTAGGCCTCGGGGGTTTCGTGCACCTCGGCGGCGGGCACCCGCTCGGCGCTGTGCAATTGCTGGCTGAGCTGGTGCTCCAGCCGGTCAAAGAGTTCGAAGGGAGAAGAAGAACGCAGGGTGCGCATGGTTCGGATGGCGAAGGTTGGGGTGGCGGGGTCGTCGTTCGCCCCCGGTGCGCTCACTGTCGCCGGGCTGGATCGGGCCGGGGGAGAGGTGAGCCGTACCGCGCGATTCGGCCTGCACCACCGGAGTGCGGCAGACCCCACCTCCCTGCCGCAACAGCCGAACCCCCCGCGCTCGCTCAGCAGCGGGGGGACAGACAGCCACCCTCCGGGCGGGATGGTTCCGGGATCCGGGCTAATTTCACACCAGCCGTGTCGCGGTTGGCCCCAGCGCCCTGCCCATGCCCCTGCAGCTCGGCTCTGCCCGCTCCTACATGCAGCTGTCGCTGGCCGCCGCGGTGGCCACGATCGCTCTCAAAACCTGGGCCTGGCGGCTCACCGGATCGGTAGGGCTGCTCTCCGACGCCATGGAGTCGGGGGTGAATCTGGTGGCAGCCCTCGGAGCCCTGTGGGCCCTCAGCCTGGCGGCCAAGCCGGCCGATCGCAGCCACCACTACGGCCATTTCAAGGCCGAGTACTTCTCAAGCGGCCTGGAGAGTGTGCTGATCGTGGTGGCCGCCCTGGCCATCATTCACTCGGCAATCAGCCACCTGCTGCAGCCCCCGCCCCTGGAGCAGCTGGGCATCGGCCTGGCCGTTTCCCTGCTGGCCACTGCCATCAATGGGCTGGTGGCCTGGCTGCTGCTCAAGGCCGCCAGGCGTTTCCACTCGATCACGCTGCGCGCCGATGCCCACCACCTGCTCAGCGATGTCTGGACCTCCCTTGGCGTGGTGGTGGGGATCGGATTGGTGAAGGTCACGGGATTGACGATCCTCGACCCCCTGATCGCGATCGCGGTGGCGCTCAACATCCTCGTCACGGGCTGGAAGCTGCTGCATGAAACCGCCTCCGGCCTGCTCGATCGGTCGCTGCCGGAACACGAACAGCAGCAGCTGGAGCAGCTACTGGCCAGCCGTGAAAGTGATCACGTGCGCTTCCACGCCCTGCGCACCCGGGTGGCAGGATCACGGCGGTTCGTCTCCCTCCACGTGCTCGTTCCGGGCGACTGGAGCGTGCAGCGGGGCCACGAGCTCTGTGAGCAGCTGGAGCAGGAGATCGCCGCCATGCTCAGCCGCTCGGATGTGTTCACCCATCTCGAGCCGATCGAGGACCCAAGCTCCTGGAATGACCAGACCTTCCGCTGGGAGCAGGGCTGAGGCCCGTCCTCCCTACCAACCCTCCCTGCTGCGCCTGCTCCACGGCGCCACCGCTCTGCTGGTGCCCCTGGCCTGGCTGAGCGGCCTGCTCGTGTATTCGATCCACGACGGTCGCTTCGGGCGGCTGCCGTTCCGTCTTCCCGGCGAGTGGATCGACATGCACGGCACGCTGGGCGTGTTGCTCTGGCCCGTCGCCCTGCTGTTCGGCCTCTATGCCCTCAGCGCCGGCCGCGCCCGCCTGCGCCAACCCGCCAATGCCATCGCCCTGCTGGCCCTGGTGCTGGCGGTGGGCAGCGGCAAGCTGATGAACGAAAACTGGCTACGGGATGGCCAGCTGGATCACGTCGTCTACGCCATCCATCTGCTGGCCTGGCTGCTGATCGCCTTCGCCGTGGTCCTGCATGTCGGTGCGGTGCTGCAGCGTGGGGGAATGCCCCTGGCCCGCTCGATGGCCAGACTGCAGCTGCGCCCGGGTGATCGTCCGGGCAACTGGTTTGATCAGATCCGCCGATCCCTCAACAGCAGGCGCTGACACCCGGGTGACCTGTTCGGGGGCGGCCACCATGCCCGTTGCCAGGCACTGGCCAACGCAGACAGAATCGGCAGGCTGTCAGGCTGGCGATGCGCAGGGACGTCCCCCCATCCACCACGGCGCCGGTTGAGGAGCAGCTCCAGTGGGTGCGCCGTCAGCACCTGGCCTTCGCCGACGGCTGCAGCGAGGTTCGCTTTGATGCCCGCGACCTTGCCGACGAGATCGGCCTGGCCGTGAATCTCAGCCGCTTTGAAGCCCGTGAGCGCGCCCAGGAGTTTGTGCATCGCGCCTCCTATCTGCTGGCCGGGGACATGGTGATCAGTGCAGCCACCTATGTGCCCCTGGTGGCCAGCACGAGTGACTACAGCGAGAGCACCCTGGAGATCCCCTATGCCGGCAGCACCCGCTTCCGCATTGAGGGCCGGGACTGGTTCGACCATGCCGGTGAACAGGCTCTCTATCTGCCGGGTCAGGCCTCAGAGGTGGAGACCGGCCATTTCAATGGCCTGCTCTTCAACCTCAATCCCGACCGGCTGGCGACAACCATCGGCTGGGTGAGCCACCGAACAGTGCCGCTGGAGCTGGCCGAACGCTGGGTGCAGTGCCCGGTGCCGATCGACCTGCGCGATCCCAGGGTGATGCACCTGCAACGCCACCTGGAACAGGCGCTCGCCGGTTTGGTGGCTTTCAATGGCGCTGGCCTGGGCAATCCACTGGCCGCCCCTGCCCTGAAGCTGGAGCAGCTCGTGTACAGCAGCAGTGCCCAGATGCTGCTGCTGGCGATGGTCCCCAGCCGGGGCGACTGATCCGATCCGCTTGGAGCCTGGAGCCGGCGCGCAGCCAGCCGCACCTTCCGTAGCAAACAACACACAGGTGCAGCAAGGCCTGCCAGTTCAGTGGGGCTCCCGCAAGCCGAGCCGGTGATGGCGTCCAACCCCGTGCCATCGCCGCCGCTCAAGGGGTCCGCCCGCTTCACCCAGCTGCGCGGGCTGCAGCTGCTGCGCGATCCAGCCCTGAACAAGGGCACGGCCTTCAGCCTTGAGGAACGCCGGACCCTGGGGCTGGAGGGCCTGCTGCCCGAGCAGGTGGAAACCCTGGAGCTGCAGGTGGAGCGCAGCTGGCAGCACTTCAACAGTCTCAGTAGCCCCCTGGAGCAGTTCAGCTTCGCCGACACCCTGCGCCGCAGCAACCTGGTGCTGTTTCACCGCTTCCTGGCCACCCACCTGGAGGCCGTGTTGCCGGTGGTGTACACCCCCACGGTGGGCAGGGCGATCCAGCGCTTCAGCTGCACCTACCGCACGCCGAGCGAGGGGCTGTTTCTCAGTGCCTCCCAGCGGGGCCGGCTGGCCGCGGTGCTGCAGCCCCACATCCAGAACGGCATCGACCTGGTGCTGGTCACCGACTCGGAGGGGATCCTGGGCATCGGCGACCAGGGGGTGGGCGGCATCCACATCTGTCAGGGCAAGCTGGCCGTGTACACCCTCTGTGCCGGCCTGAACCCCGAACGGGTGCTGGCGGTGGTGCTGGATGTGGGCACCAACCGGGAGAGCCTGCTGCAGGACCCGCTCTACCCAGGCCTGCGCCAGCCCCGGCTGCAGGGCGACGCCTACCTCGCCTTCGTGGATGAATTCGTCGAGGCCGTGGCCGAGCTCTGCCCTGGCGCCTGCCTGCACTGGGAGGACTTCGGCACCGGCACCGCCCAGCGGCTGCTGGATCTCCACCGCGGCCGGCTGCCCAGCTTCAACGACGACATCCAGGGCACCAGCGGCGTGGCCAGCGCGGCCGTGCGGGCCGCCTGCCGGGGCCTGGGCCAGAACCTGGGCGACCAGCGAATCGTGATCTTCGGGGCGGGCACCGCCGGCTGCGGCATCGCCGCAGGGCTGCTGCGCCTGCTGCAGGCCGAAGGGCTCTCCGCCAGCGAGGCCAGCGCCCGGCTGTGGGCGATCGACCGGCCCGGCCTGCTGTTCGAGGACATGGCCCACCTCAGCCCGGCGGCGGCGGGCCTGGGCCGCCCTGCCCAGGAGCGCCAGCACTGGCCCGGCAACGGCCAGGGGCCCATCGGCTTGCTGGCGGTGGTGGAGCAGGTGCGGCCCACGGTGCTGATCGGCACCTCCACGGTGGCCGGAGCCTTCAACGAAGCGGTGGTGCGGGCCATGGCCGCCCACTGCCCGAGGCCGGTGATCCTGCCGCTCTCCAACCCCACCCATCTGGCCGAGGCCTGCCCGGAGGATCTGCTGGGTTGGACGGACGGCCGCGCCCTGGTGGCCACCGGCAGCCCCTTCCCGCCAGTGGCCACAGCCAACGGCACGCGGGAGATCGGCCAGTGCAACAACTGCTTTCTGTTCCCGGGGCTGGGCTTCGCCGCCGCAGCCCTGGGCCTGGGGCAGATCACCGACAGCATGATCGACGCCGGCCTCAACGCCCTGGCCGAGCGGATCCCCGCTAGCCACGATCCGGACGCGGCCCTGATGCCTGCCCTGGCGGAAGCTCCGGCGGTGGCCCGGGCCGTGGCCGAAGCCGTGGCGATCACCGGCGTGCGCGAGAACCTGGCCCGCCGGGCCCGCACAGAGACCGAGGCCCTGGCGTGCCTGGAGCGGGCCCGCTGGCAGCCGACCTATGGAACGGTGCGCCCCGAGCCCTGAGTGTCTAGCGGTAGTGGTTGGGCACGAAGAACTGTTCGTTCAGCGGCGGCCGCTGGTAATCGCCACTGGCCTTGCGCGGCGGCAGTTCGATCGGATCGGGGGTCATGTCCTCGTAGGGCACCTTGCTGAGCAGGTGGCGGATGCAGTTGAGCCGGGCCCGCCGCTTGTCGTCCGCCTCCACGGTGAACCAGGGGGCCTCGGGGATGTTCGTGCGGGTGAACATCTCGTCCTTGGCACGGGAGAACTCCACCCAGCGGTCGCGGGATTCCAGATCCATCGGGCTCAGCTTCCAGCGGCGGGCCGGATCCTCCAGCCGTGAGCGGAAGCGGGCCTCCTGCTCCTCATCGCTCACCGAGAACCAGTACTTGAGCAGGGTGATGCCGCTGCGCACCAGCATGCGCTCAAACTCCGGGCAGGAGAGCAGGAACTCATCCACCTGCTCGGGGCTGCAGAAGCCCATCACCCGCTCCACCCCCGCACGGTTGTACCAGCTGCGGTCGAACAGCACGATCTGACCCGAGGAGGGGAAGTGCTCCACGTAGCGCTGGAAATACCACTGGGATTTCTGCTGATCGGAGGGGGTGCCCAACGCCACCACCTGGCAGCCGCGGGGGTTGAGGGGCTCGGTGATGCGCTTGATCGTGCCCCCCTTGCCGGCCGCATCCCGGCCCTCAAACAGCAGGATCAGGCGATAGCCCACGTGCTTGATCCAGTACTGCATCTTCACCAGCTCCACCTGCAGGCGGGCCAGTTCCTTTTCATAGAGCTTGCGGTCGAGCTTGGGCGAGCGACCCTCGGAAAACTCCGAGAAATCATCGAGAATCGGTGAAGGATGGTACTTGTCGTTACCACCATTGAGGCCAACCAATGCCGCCTCCATAGCTTTCTCCTTCGCCTTCTTCTTGCTCTTCTTTTCGGCCTTTTCGTGCTTGTCTTTCATGATGGACTCCTGCTGATCAACAGCCTGGGCGATGTCATTGAAAATAATGGCAGCCGCCAATGGCAATCGAAATCAGATACACCATGGCGCCAAAAACCGGAAACTTTTTAGATTCCCAGCCGCCGCCTAGGGGAGCGGAAACACCACCAGCCAGTCCCGACGCATGTCCACCACCGTCCAGCCGCGGGCCCTGGCCTCATCGAGGGCCCGCTCCAACCGGCCCACGCCACTGCTGCGGTCGTAGGCCCACTCCCGCTCGCCATCGGTGTGATGCACCAGCAGGGCAAAGCGCTCACCTGGCCCAGCCATCGTCCACTGCAGCATCGCCAGGTCGCCATCGGAGTTGCCGAAAGCGGCGATCGGCCGCCGGCCGATGTGGTGCTGGATGCTCACAGGCTTGACCGCGCCATCATTGAGCACCTTCATCTGGGGCAGCCGCACCAGCACAGGCTGGCCGTCGCGCAGCTCGAAACGCGTCTGAATGCTGCTGCCGATCACCCGCTCCGGCGGGATGCCATAGGTGCGCTCCACCCAGGGCCGCATGAAGTCCACCCCCCCACCGGACACCACGAAGGTGGTGAACGCGCGCTGGTGGAGATAGGCCAGCAGTTCCAGCATCGGCTGGTACACCATCTCTGTGTACAGACGGCCCGTCTGGGGATGGCGGGCGGTGCTGATCCACGTGCGCACCACCTGATCAAAGGCTTCGGTGGTGAGGCCGGCATGGGTGGCGGTGACGATCGTGCTGATGGCGGCCTCGCCACCAGCCAGAGCAGCCTTGGCATCCCCGCCCAGCAGCGTGGCGAAGGGCTCCTGCTCGCCCCACTGGGGGTTGGCCGGAGCCAGTTCCCTCACCCGATCCACGGCGAACAACCCCTGCACATAAAAGGGCTGCTCAGCCCAGAGGGTGCCGTCGTTGTCGAAGGTGGCGATGCGTTCGGCCGGTGGCACGAATCGGGGAGAGCCCGGCGTGGACACCGCCTCCACAAAGCCGATGATCGCCCACTTCGTGGGGCCATCAACCCAGGAGGGCAACGGGTCGCCTGGGCGGGCCTGAACCCTGCCGGCCAGGGCAAGCACCAGCAGCAGGAGCAGCAAGCGGCCGGCCTTGGTCCAGAACATCCAGCTGGCAGGAGCAGTGACGCCATGCTGGCAGCCCTGAGGCAGTGGGCCCTGGAACAAAAAAACCCACCTGGCAAAGCCAGGCGGGCGAGGAGGTTGCAATGGAATCGAGAGGCGTGAGCGAAGCGGCTCAGCCCAGACCGAGTTGGCCGAGGATGCCCTGGCCGGTGAGCAGTTCGGTGCCCAGGCCGATCACGAAGCCGAGCATGGCCAGGCGGCCATTCCAGGTTTCAGCGAAAGCCACGAAGCCGAAGCGGGAAGTGTTGGAGTCAGCCATGGAGGGGGCGTTGCGAAACGTGACAGAACTATAAAGACATTTGAAGCGCGCTGGGTGGTGGGCGGCGGGGCAGATACCCGCACCTTGCCAGCGGCCCGGAGGCCGTGGAAGGTTTCACACCTCGCTGGGGCCATGGCTGGTGTAGCGGCTGCGTCCGGCGTGCTTGGAGCGGTACAGGGCCTGATCGGCGCGGCCGATCAGCAGGGTGTCGGTGATCGGCTGGTCACCCGCCGGCTCCGTGCAGGCAATGCCCACGCTCACCGTGATCAACGACACCAGGGCCTGCTCGGGCAGGGCCAGGGGTGTGGAGGCGAAGCCATGCACCACCCGCTCGGCCACAGCCTCGGCGCCCGCCAGATCGGTGTGGGGCAGCAGCACGGCGAATTCCTCGCCGCCATAGCGATACACCCGATCGCCACCACGGCCCACCAGACCCACCAGCCGCTGGGCGGCCGCCTGCAGACAGGCATCACCGGCCAGGTGGCCGTGGGTGTCGTTGAACTGCTTGAAGCGATCGAGATCGACCATCAGCAGGGCAAGGGGCGCGGCCAACCGCCGGTGCTGCTGCAGTTCGGCCTGAATGTCCCGGCGGAACAGGCGACGGTTGGCCACGCCGGTGAGTTCGTCATGGGTGGCCAGCTCGGTGAGCTCGCGCGTGCGCCGCGACACCTCATCCTGCAGCTGCAGACCATTGATCTGCAGCCGCAGCACCGAGTCGAGCAGCCCATCGTGTCGGGGCATGTCAGCCAGGCCGATGCCGAGCTGGCGGAGGTCCTCCAGGGAGTGCACGGCCGGCGAGCCCAGGAAGAAGCCGTGACCGTTGTCCACCAGCACCTCCCCCTTCAGCTGCAGGGGGAGGTGCCGTAGCTGCAGCACGGCCAACCGATGGCTGAGCCTGGCCAGGCCCTCAAGGCTGTCGTCCACGGCCGTGGGACGCCGCCAGCTGATCAGCTCCTGCAGGGGGGCTCCGATCGCCTGCTCACCCAGCAACCGCTCCAGGGCCACCCCCAGCTGGGTGACAACCATGTCTGCATCCACCACCCAGTGAAACGGGAACAACGCCGGAAACCGCTGGGCCGAAGGGGCCAGGGTCATGGTTCGGCAGCGGGCGGTTCGTCGTAACGAACCTCGAAGACGTCGTGGTCATCCCCCCGGCTGCGGCAGGCCAGCTGACCCACCTCAACAGGCGTGTCGAAGCGATCGCCGAGGCCTTCCACCAGTCCGATCACCATCGGCGCCAGCCCCTCGCGCTGGGAGTGGTAGTGCAGGTGCATGGTGCCCGGCTCCTGCTCCTCGGTCTCAAAGCTGGGGGGAGACAGGCTGGGAAAGTTCACCCCCACCCGGGCGTGCAGGTCGTCGAGATTCTGAAGAAACTCGGGCAGGCTGGAGCCCGCCAGCTCCATCAGCTGGCCGTAGCCCTCCGCCGCCGTGTAGGTGACCCAGAACTCACCGAACGCCCGCATCAGGGCGTGGGGATGCTGGCTGAGCTCCTCGCTGGCGGCGGCGATCAACTGCTTGGTCAGCCCATCGGGGTAGGGCTCCATGGCCTCAAACCGCTCCGCCTCCACTCCAGCCCGCTGCCGAACCCTGGTCCAGACCTCCTCCCCGTGTTGGACAAGGATCATGTCCCGGAAGCCCTGATTGATTAATCCGTACATGGGCTTGACAGAAAGCGAAAGAGCAGGGCCAACTAATAGCTTGAGGTTCAGGCCACAGTAGGTACACCTGCGGGTTTCTGATGGGGTTGCGTTCCAACCTGGCCGCCTGGCTGGCGAGGCGGCTGCGCTCCCTGGGCGAGCGCCTGGAGGCCCGAACGCTGCGGGCACCTGCCCCTGGACAGGATCCTGAGCAGCACCCCGATCTGGGACCCGCCGCCGCCCTGGACACCACGCCGTCCGAGCCCTGGCAGGGGGTGCGGGAACGGGCCCTGGGCAAGAGCCTGGCCACCCTGCGCTCGGAGGCCCTCTACAGCCTGGGGGCCCTGCACGCGGCCCACCTGGCGGCGGCGGCCGTGTTCGACGACCGGCGCCTGGCGGCGGCGGTGAACCAGCACCGGGGACTGGCCGTGGGGGAGGAGGCCATGAGCAAGCTGGCCGAGGCGGCGGCCATCTGGCACCGCGACAGCGCCTCCCTGGGGGTAGCCCTCACCGCCGTCGGTGCCACCCAGGTGCCGGACATGACCCTGGCCGAGGCCCTGGAGGTGGATGAGCGCGAGGAGCAGGCCCTGGAGGCGATGGCCGAGGGCTATCAGATCGAGTTGAAACGCCAGCTGCTGGAGGAGGCGGACAGCTGAAGGGGGGGAGCCTCAGCCGGCCACGGCATCCACGCTGCGCAGCGCTGGCCCCAGTAGCTCCTCCACCCTGGCGAGCTGGGCCTTACTGCCCATCACCACCAGCATCTGGCCGGGCAGCAGCTGCAGATCGCGCCCGGGGTTGGCCACCAGGCCATCCTCTCCACTGCGGTACTGGGAGCCACGGTACTGGCGCACAGGGGTAGTGGACTGGGGCGTTTTCACCGCCAGCACCAGGGCACCGGTACGGCGGCCCAGCTGCAGATCGCCGAGGGTGGTGCCGTGCAGCGCACCCAGATCCTGCGGATCGCCGCTGAGCCGGAACTCCTCCACCTCGCAGTCGCTGCCGGAGATCAGATCCATGAAGGTCACCGCCAGGGGCCGCAGGGCCGAGGCGGCCATGATCCGCCCCCCGCTCACGTAGGGACTGATCACCTCATCCGCCCCGGCCAGGCGCAGCTTGCGCTCCGACTCCTCGCTGTCCGCCCGGGCGATCAGCCGGCAGTCCGGGGCCAGTCCGCGGGCGCTGAGCACCACGTAGAGATTGGCGGCGTTGTTGGGCAGGGCCACCACCAGGGAGCGGCAGCGGTGCAGGCCCGCCGCCTCCAGGGTTTCATCAAGGGTGGCATCGGCGGCCAGCACCGCCAGCCCCTCCTCCTCGGCGGCAGCACCGCGCTCCGGATCGAGATCCACCACCAGCAGCGGCACCCCCTCGCGGGTGACCTGGCTGGCGATCTCCCGGCCGATGCGGCCATAGCCGCAGAGAATCACGTGATCTTGCATGGCCCTCAACCAGCGACGGAAACGCCGCTCCCGCAGGCGGCGGAAATAACCGGACTCACTCAGCCCCAGCACCCCCTGGATGCTGATCTGCACCACCACCAATCCACCCAGGACCAGCAGGGCGGTGACGATCCGCCCACCGGTGGTGAGTGGGTTCACCTCGCCGAAACCGATGGTGCTCAGGGTGATCGCCACCATCCAGTAGCAGTCACCCCAGTCCCAGCCCTCCACCAGGCGATAGCCCAGAGCCCCCAGATTCACCACCAGGGCCAGGGCCAGGGGCGCTCGCCAGGGGCGCCGATTTCTGCTGGAGGGGGGTCTTCGGAGCTGGCCGCGCCTGCTGGAGTTGGGGGGCATGGCGGGGCGGGACCGGCAGCCGGTGTTCCCCATTCAATCAATCGAAAACGGGAAACAACAGCGCAACGACGCGGAAATCGACACCGATCCGCAGCAAATCTGTAGCGGAGTGAGCCGCAGCATCACCGCGCTGACCGAAACATAAGGGCGGGCATGAGCCCAACCCCACAGCGCCCCTGCGAGCCCGACTGCCCCCGATGAACTGGATGGATCAGGCGGCCGAACGGGCGGAAGCGAGGCTGCAGCAGGCCGGCATTGCGCTCACCCTCGGGGGGGAGCCCACCTACATCCCCCTCAAACCGGACGGAGCCGAGTGGACCGTGGCGGCCGACGGCCCCACCAAGCTGCCCATGGCCCGGGCCATGGCCGCCGCCATCCAGCGCCGCAGCTGGCCGGGCTCCACCCTCCTGTATTGCAGCGGCAAGCGCTACGAGGGGGAGGTGAACCCCCGCTGGGCCCTGCGCCTGGTGACGGGCCGCGACGGCCAGCCGATCGCCCCCTGGCCCGCAGCTGACGCACCGGCGCGGGCGCTCCAGCCGCAACGGGCCCTGGCCTGGTTGGAGGCCCTGGGCCAGCGGCTGGGCAGCTCCCTTCAGCCCCTGGAGCTGGAGGACCCTGCTGATCCCGGACGGCGGGTATGGGCGGCGCCACTCACCTGGAGCCCGGATGGGGGCTGGAGCGGGGCTGCCTGGCCCCTGGCCCCGGAGCGGCGCCAGCTGGTGCCGGCCCCAGGGCCGGCCGGGCTGCGGCTGCCGCTGGAGCACTTCCCGCCGGAACTCCCCTGCCAGCTGCTCACCCTGGAGATCACCCCTGGGGAGTGGGGCGTGTTCCTGCCACCCCTGGAGCGCCTGCCCAGCGAAGAGCTGCTGCGGGCGATCAGCGACCTGGCCCAGGAGCCCGCCCTGGGGGGGGGCCTCAGCTCCCCCCTGTTCAGTGGCCTGCTGCCGTTGGATGCGGCCGACGGCTGGCAGGTGCTCGGGCTCACCGCCGATCCGGGCGTGCTGGAGATCAACCTGCCGGTATGCCACAGCTGGGCCGAGTACAGCCACTGGCTCCAACTGCTCGAGGAGGCGGCCGCGGAGGTGGGGCTGTGCAGCTGGCGGGCCACCCCGGCCGGCGGCCAGAGCGGCACCGGCGGCGGCAATCACCTGCTCTGGGGCGGTCCCGACCTGGAGCGCAACCCCCTGTTCAGTCGGCCGGCCTGGCTGGTGGGAATCCTGCGCTACTTCCAGCACCATCCCAGCCTCAGCTACCTGTTCAGCGGCGATTGCGTAGGAGTGGCCTCCCAGTGCCCACGAGCCGATGAGGCCCTGGGCTCCCTGCTCGACCTGGAGCTGGCCTACACCGTGCTGGAGGGCTGCGAGCCGGGCGACCAGCGCTGGCTGATCGGCGAAACCCTGCGCCACCTCCATGCCGACCGCTCGGGCAACAACCACCGGGCCGAGGTGAGCTTCGACAAGTTCTGGAATCCGGGTGCGCCAGCCGGTTGCCTGGGGCTGATCGAGTTCCGGGCCATGGAATCCCTGCCCACGGCCGAGTGGATGGCCGCCATCGCCCTGCTCTGGACGAGCCTGGCGGCGCTGCTTCTGGATCCCGAGCGCCGGCCCCGGACCCTGCGCCACTGGGGAGCCGAGCTGCACGACCGCATGCTCCTGCCCAGCCAGCTGCGGGCCGATCTGCAGGCGGTGCTGGCCGAGCTGGCCGCGGCCGGTTTGCCCCTGCAGGCGGAGGTTTTCGACGCGATCTGGGCCTGGCGCTTCCCCCTGCTGCTCGACTGGCACGACCCCGCCAGCGGCGCCGCCCTGGAGGTGCGCCAGGCCCTCGAACCCTGGCCGCTGATCTGCGACACGCCGCGGGAGGGGGGCTTCACCAGTCGCTTCGTGGATGGGTCGATGCGGCGGGTGGAGCTGATCGCCAACCCAGCACTGCGGGAGCGCTGGCAGGTGCGGCTGCAGGGGGGTGCCCTGCCCCTGGGAGCGGAACCGCTGGCGGTGCGCTGGCGGGAGCAACGGCTCTATCCCTGTCTCCATCCCGGCCTGGCACCGGAGGGGCCTCTCGTGCTGGAGCTGGAGCCGTTCGCCACCAGCCCGAATACCCCCACGCCGATCCGGCGCTGGCAGCTGCAGCCCGGAGCCACGGGCTTTGAACCGCTCAGCCCGGAGCCGCCCCACCAGGCCCCGCAGTCCGGCCCAGCCTGGCCCAGGGCCGCCGGCTACACCCTCGACCTGCGCCTGGCACAGATGGGGGATCCCGACTGCTGATCCCGAACAAATCCCATCATTTCAACCATTCCTGCCGCACGCCGCGCTGCCGCGCGGCACCCTGAGGCCTGTGCCTCTCTGGAGTCCGGCATGACCCTCGCCGCCAGCTCCCCAGCCCCTACCTCCCCCGCCCCTACCTCCGCTGACGTGCTGCGCGAGAGCGGCCAGCGGGAGGTGTTCTGCGGGCTCACTTCAATCGTGTGGCTGCACCGGCGCATGCCGGATGCCTTCTTCCTGGTGGTGGGCTCGCGCACCTGCGCCCACCTGATCCAGAGCGCCGCCGGCGTGATGATCTTCGCCGAGCCCCGCTTCGGCACGGCGATCCTGGGCGAGCGCGACCTGGCCGGCCTGGCCGATGCCAACGAGGAGCTCGACCGGCTGGTGGCCCAGCTGCTGGAGCGCCGCCCCGAGATCCGCACCCTGTTTCTGGTGGGCAGCTGCCCCAGCGAGGTGATCAAGCTCGATCTGGCCAAGGCGGCCGAGCGGCTCAACCGGCAGCACAGCGGCCGGGTGATGGTGCTGAACTACAGCGGCAGCGGCATCGAAACCACCTTCACCCAGGGGGAGGACGGCGCCCTCCAGGCCCTGATCCCGCTGATGCCCCGCAGCGAGACCTCGCAGCTGCTGATCGCCGGCACCCTGGCCGATGCGGTGGAGGACCGGCTGGTGGGCCTGTTCCACAAGCTGGGCATCGAGCGGGTGGCCAGCCTGCCGCCGCGCCGCTCCACCGAGCTGCCGGCGGTGGGGCCCGGCACCAAGCTGCTGCTGGCCCAGCCGTTCCTGAGCGGCACCGCCCGCGCCCTGGTGGACCGCGGCGCCGAGCTGATCCGCGCCCCCTACCCCTTCGGCGTGGAGGGCAGCCGCGCCTGGATGGCGGCGGCGGCAGCGGCCTTCGGGGTGGCGCCAGAGCGGGTGGCCGAGGTGCTGGATCCGCTGGTGGAGCGGGGGCGGCGGGCGTTGGCTCCCCAGCGCGAAGTGCTGGCGGGCAAGCGGCTGTTCCTGCTGCCCGATTCCCAGCTGGAGATCCCCCTGGCGCGCTTTCTCTCCCTTGAGTGCGGCATGGAGCTGGTGGAGGTGGGCACGCCCTATCTCGATCGCCAGCTGATGGCCGAGGAGCTGGCCCTGCTGCCGGCCGGCACCGCCCTGAGTGAGGGCCAGCACGTGGACAACCAGCTCGCCCGGGTGCGCGCGGCCCGGCCCGATCTGGTGCTCTGCGGCCTGGGCCTGGCCAACCCGCTGGAGGCCGAGGGCATGGCTACCAAGTGGTCGATCGAGCTGGTGTTCAGCCCCATCCACGGCATCGACCAGGCCGGCGATCTGGCCGAACTGTTTGCCCGCCCCCTGCGCCGCCGCGCCGCCCTCGCGTTCGCCTGAGCGCCTCCCACGCCTCGCTCCTCACCCGATCACTCGCCGGCATCTCTCTCGATGGAACTCACCCTCTGGACCTACGAAGGGCCTCCGCACGTGGGCGCCATGCGCATCGCCACCTCGATGGAGGGGGTGCACTACGTGCTGCACGCACCCCAGGGCGACACCTACGCCGACCTGCTGTTCACGATGATCGAGCGGCGCGATAAGCGCCCCCCGGTCACCTACACCACCTTCCAGGCCCGCGACCTGGGCGGCGACACCGCTGAACTGGTGAAGCGCACGATCGCCGACGCCGTGGCGCGCTTCGAGCCGGAAGCCCTGCTGGTGGGTGAGAGCTGCACGGCCGAACTGATCCAGGACCAGCCCGGTGCCCTCGCCGCCGGCATGGACCTGGGCGGCATTCCGATGGTGAGCCTGGAGCTGCCCGCCTACTCCAAGAAGGAGAACTGGGGCGCCGCCGAAACCTTCTACCAACTGGTGCGTGGCCTGCTCAAACCCCAGCTGCCGCCGCCCGGCACCCCCAAACCGGATCCCACCCGCTGGCGGGCGGAAGGCCGCCGGCCGCGGGTGAACCTGCTGGGCCCCTCGCTGCTGGGCTTCCGCTGCCGCGATGACGTGCGCGAGATCAGCCAGCTGCTGGCCTCCTACGGCATCGATGTGGCCGTGGTGGCCCCGCTGGGCGCCCGCCCGGCCGACCTGATGCGCATCCCCACGGCCGACGCCAACCTCAACCTCTACCCGGAGGTGTCGGCAACGGTGTGCAGCTGGCTGGAACGCCAGTTCGGCATCCCGGCGGTGCACACGGTGCCGATCGGCATCGGCGCCACCGTGGCCTTCCTGCGCGAGCTGCACGGCGTGCTGGGCCTGGACCTGCCGGCGGAGCTGGTGGCCGGCAGCGATGGGGTGTGCGCGGCGGAACGGCGCTCGCGCCTGCCCTGGTATTCGCGCTCGGTGGATTCCACCTACCTCACCGGCAAGCGGGTGTTCGTGTTCGGCGACGCCAGCCACGCCATCGCCGCCGCCCGCATCGCCAGCCGCGAGCTGGGCTTCCAGGTGGTGGGCCTGGGCAGCTACAGCCGCGAGCAGGCCCGCGAGGTGCGCGCCGCGGCAAAGGAGCTGGGGCTGGAGGCGTTGATCAGCGACGACTACCTGGCGGTGGAAGCGGCGATTGCCGAGGCGGCTCCCGAGCTGGTGCTCGGCACCCAGATGGAGCGCCACAGCGCCAAGCGCCTGGGCATCCCCTGCGCCGTGATCAGCACGCCCCTGCATGTGCAGGATGTGCCGGCCCGGTATGCGCCGCAGATGGGTTTTGAGGGGGCCAACGTGATCTTCGACACCTGGGTGCACCCATTGATGATGGGGCTGGAGGAGCACCTGATCGGCATGTTCCGCCACGACTTCGAATTCGTGGACGGCCACCGCAGCCATCTCGGCGATGGGTCGCCGGCCCCTGAGCAGCCCCCGGCAGCAGACCAGGCACAGGCCGGGGCGATGGCCGGGGTGATTGCTGGGGCGACAGCGGCGGCGCCCGAGGGTGAGGGTGGTCTGGTGTGGAGTGCCGACGGCGAGGCGGAGCTGCACCACATCCCCTTCTTCGTGCGCGGCAAGGTGCGGCGCAACACCGAGCGCTTCGCCCGCGAGCGGGGCATCGCCACGATCGACGCCGAGACCCTCCACGACGCCAAGGCCCACTACAGCCGCTGACGGCGGCGCCGAGCCATCCGGTCGAGCACATCGCCGACCAACAGCGCGCCCACCACCACCATGCCGATGGCCAGCGCGGCGGCCAGGGCCGTGGTGTTGGCCATCGGCATGATCACCTGCAGCTGTGTGGCCATGGTTCCCTCTCCCCCAACCCATCAACCGCCAGCCTGGGGCCCAGCGCCGCCGGCGGTGAGCACTGCAACCCACGGGCAGCAGAACAGCCGCGCGCGGGCCCTGCAGACAGATTGTGCGTTTAGCCACCTATTTGAGTATTGCTACCTATGATTCGGTGGGCAGATCATCACCGTTTCAGCGGGCGATGTTTCGCTTTACACCAACAGCCGTCACCACCCACCTGCGGCTGAGTTGGATGGCATCTGCACCTGCGAAGCCTTGCCATGACAGCCACCCTCAGTCGACCCGATGGGGAAGGCAGTGTGCAGGTGCATCAGGACCCCGCCATGCACATCGAGGAGGGCGCCCTGGTGATCGCCGTCTATGGCAAGGGGGGAATCGGCAAGAGCACCACCAGCTCCAACCTCTCCGCCGCCTTCTCCAAGCTCGGCAAGCGGGTGTTGCAGATCGGCTGCGATCCCAAGCACGACAGCACCTTCACGCTCACCAAGCAGATGGTGCCCACGGTGATCGACATACTCGAGACCGTCGACTTCCACACCGAGGAACTGCGCCCTGAGGACTTCGTGTTTGAGGGCTTCAACGGCGTGCAGTGCGTGGAGTCCGGCGGCCCTCCGGCAGGCACCGGCTGCGGCGGCTACGTGACTGGGCAGACGGTGAAGCTGCTGAAGGAGCACCACCTGCTGGAAGACACCGATGTGGTGATCTTCGATGTGCTCGGCGATGTGGTGTGCGGCGGCTTTGCCGCACCCCTGCAACACGCCGATTACTGCCTGATCGTGACGGCGAACGACTTTGATTCGATCTTCGCCATGAACAGGATCATCGCCGCGATCCAGGCCAAGGCCAAGAACTACAAAGTGCGGCTCGGCGGCGTGGTGGCCAACCGCTCCAAGGACACCGACGAGATCGACAAGTTCAACGCACGGGTGGGCATGAAGACCATGGCCCACTTCCCCGACCTCGACGCCATCCGCCGCTCGCGCCTGAAGAAGTGCACGATCTTCGAGATGGAAGCCACACCAGAGGTGGAGGCGGTGCAGAAGGAATATCTCAGGCTGGCCCAGTCGATGCTCGACAGCGTGGAACCCCTGGAGGCCGAATCGCTCAAGGATCGGGAGATCTTCGACCTGCTGGGATTTGACTGAGTCCGGGCCCCAGGCAGCCCTGGCCCGCAGCACCCGGCTGGTGGACGCCCTGCGCCAGCCCGGCCCCTGGCCCCATCCGGTGCATGAGCCGATCGGCCTGGTGGAAACCCACATCTCCTGGGTGCTTCTCACCGGGCCCTATGCCTACAAGCTGCACAAACCGGTGAACCTGGGCTTTCTCGATTTCACCGGGCTGGAGCAGCGCCTGCACGACTGCCGCGAGGAGCTGCGGCTGAACCGGCGCCTGAGCCAGGATCTCTACCTGGGCCTGGTGGCCGTGGTGGACAGCCCGGCCGGCCTGCGGGTGGTGGAGGCCAGCGAAGAGCCCGGCAGCGCTCCGCTGCCAGGTGGTGCGACGCCGCTGGAGGTGGGCCTGCGCATGCGCCAGTTCCCCCAGGAGGCCCTGCTACCCGCGGCCCTGGCCCACGGCGCCATCGACGGCAGCCAGCTGGATGCCCTGGCGTTAGACCTGGCCCGCTTCCACCAGCGGGCGGCGGTGGCCCCGGCGGACGGGGTCTACGGCACGCCCGCCGCCGTGCTCCAGCCCGTGCGCGACAACATCACCGCCCTGGAGCCGCGTCTGCCGGCCCACGCCCAACCCCTGCTGGAGCAGGTGCGCCACTGGAGTGAGCGCTGCTTTGCCGACATCCGCCCCCTGCTGGAGCAGCGCCTGGCCGCCGGCCGGGTGCGCGAGTGCCATGGCGACCTGCACCTGGGCAACATGCTGCTGCTGGATGGCCGCATCCAGGTGTTCGACTGCCTGGAGTTCAGCCCCTCCCTGCGCTGGATCGACGTGATCAGCGACATGGCCTTCCTGGTGATGGACCTGGAGGAGCGGGGAGCACCCGTCCTGGCCAACCGGCTGCTCAACGCCTGGCTGGGCGAAACCGGCGACTACCACGGCCTGCGGCTGTGGCGCTGGTACAGCAGCTACCGGGCCATGGTGCGCGCCAAGGTGGCGGCCCTCAGCGACGACATTCCCAGCGCGCAGGCTTACCTGAGCTGGGCCCACCAGGCCAGCCAGCCGGGCTCCCCCCGGCTACTGCTCTGCCATGGCCTCTCGGGGTCGGGCAAGTCGCACCTGAGCCGCCAGCTGGCCGGCCCCCTGGGGGCGATCTGGCTGCGCTCGGATGTGGAACGCAAGCGCCGGTACAGCCACGAGCAGGGGATGCCGCCCGCCGCCGCCACGGACACAGCCGCGGACACATCCCCCAACATCAACACCGATCTCTACGCCACCAGCGTCAGCGATGCTCTGTTCCTCGAGCAGCTGCCCCAGCTGGCGATGGGACTGCTGGAGACGGGTTTCAGCGTGATCGTGGATGCCACCTTCCTGCACGCGGCCTACCGGGCGGCGATGGCGGGCGTGGCCGAGCGCTGTGCCGTGCCCCTGGTGATCCTCGATCTGCAGGTGCCGCGGCCCCTGCTGGAGCGGCGCATCAGCGGGCGCCAGCGAGCTGGCGGCGATCCCTCCGACGCCGACCTGGCGGTCGTGGCCCGGCAGCTGGCGTGCCAGGAGCCGCTCACGGCCGCTGAACAGACCCGCAGCATCGCCATCGGCGCCGAGCCGGAACTGGACGCGATCCTCGCCGCCATCCGGGCCAGCACCGTGCCGTTTGCGTTCAATGGGAGCTGCCAGTAGGACCATTGAGCCATGCCCCGGCCCAGGCCCCAGGCAGAGGATGCCGCCGGTGACCGGCGCCACCGCCACTACCGCCACCTGCTGGCCATCTGCCTGGCCCTGCTGGCCAGCCTCACCCTGCCCGGCCCCTGGGCCCGCCTGTCCTCAGTGGGCTACCTGGCCATGGCGGCCACCATGCTGCGCACGCTGGCCCCGCGCGACCGGGGGCCCCTGGCGCTGGGGCTCTACCGGTTGCTGGGGCTGGCGGTGCTCAGCAGCGGCGTGGTCTGGTACCTCACCCCCCTGGCGCTGCGCGGCAGCGGCATCCCGGTGCTGGTGCTGTGGAGTGGATTCAGCTGCTGGAGCGCCCAGCGCCTGATCCTCACCCTGGCCCAGGAGCGCCGGGTGAGCGGTGATGTATTGCAGGGAGCCCTGGCGGGGTATCTGATGCTCGGGCTCACCGGGGGGCTGATCTTTGCCGCCCTGGAAACCATCCAGCCGGGGAGCTTCGCCCAGGGTGGGCTGGCCCTCGATGGGAGTGGCCAGCTCCAGGTGTGGGAGGTGAACTTTGCGCAGCTGAACTATTTCGCCTTCGTGAGCCTCACCACCACCGGCTTCGGCGACGTGCTGCCGGTGCGCACCCTGGCCCGGATGGGCAGCATGGCCATCGCCGTGGCCGGCACGTTCTATCTGGCGGTGGTGATGGGGCTGCTGATCAGCCGCTTGAGTGGGGGCGGACTTCCGCCTGACGACGACTGAACATCCGCAGCTCCCAGCCCTTGATGATCCGGTAGAGCACCGGCACCACGAACAGGCTGAGCAGGGTGGCTACCAGCAGACCGAAAAACACCACCGTGCCGATGCTCACCCGGCTGCCGGAGCCGAATCCCCGAGCCAGCAGCAGGGGCACGAAGCCGGCCAGGGATGACACGGCCGTGAGCAGGATCGGCCGCAGGCGGGTTCGGGCGGCGTCGCGGATGGCGCTGTCCAGGTCGGCCCCTTCGGCCAGGCGCTGGTTGGCGAATTCCACGATCAGGATGCCGTTCTTGGCAGCCAGGCTCACCAGCACGAGCAGGCCCATCTGGCCGTACACATCCAGGGGCAGATCGCGCAGGGCCAGCCCCACCAGGGCCCCAAGCAAGGCCAGGGGCACCGTCATCAGGATGATCAGCGGATCGAGGAAGTTGTCGTAGAGGGCCGCCAGCACCAGCAGGGTCACCAGCACCGCCAGCCCGAAGGTGAGGCCGTTGCTGCCGCCGGCCCGGGCCTCCTCCCGCGCCAGGCCGGCCCACTCCAGGTCGGTGGTGCCAGCCCGTTCCGCCTGCAGCCGCTCCAGGGTGGCCATCGCCTGGCCACTGCTCACCTCCGCCCTGGGCAGGGCCCGTACCGTGATGGCCCGGGCCAGGCGGGTGCGGTTGATGCTGGTGGGACCGCTGTCGCTCTCCACCCGCACCAGCTGGGCCAGGGGGATCAGGCGGCCGGAGCTGCTGCGCACCGGCAGGGCCAGGAGGTCATCGGTGTCCCGCCGGCCGGAGCCCTCCAGCTGCAGGATCACCTTGCGCACCTGCTCGCTCTCGAAGCTGTCGTTCACGTAATCGCTGCCCAGGGCCGCGCCCAGGCCATCCACCAGGGTGGAGAGGTCCACTCCCAGGGAGGCCATCTGCAGCCGGTCGGGCACCAGGGCCAGCTGGGGGGCATTGGCGGTGAAGCGGGTGGACACCCGCTCGAACTCACCGGTGGCCATCGCCGCCCGGATGAACTCCTGCACCTCCTGGGCAAAGGCCTCGAGGCTGAGCTGGCCGCCGCTGGTGTCGAGCAGCTCCAGTTCCAGGCCCCCTTCTGCGCTGAAGCCCCGCACGGAGGGGGCCTGGCTCAGCTGCACGGCTGCCCCCCTCACCTTGCGCAGGTTGGCGCTGAGCCGCTCGGCCACCGCCTCGGTGCTCTGATCGGGGGCGGGACGCTCCTCGATCGGCCGCAGGCGCAGGAAAAACTGGCCCTTGTTGGGGCTGCTGTCGCCGAAGGAGCGGCCGGCATAGAAGTTGGCCCGGGCCACCAGCGGTTCGGCGGCGATCACCTGGCGCACCTGCTCCATCACCGCGGTGGTGGGCTGCAGTCCCAGCCCATCGGGCAGGATCACCACGCCGCGCAGCTGGCCGTTGTCCTCCTGGGGGATGAAGGCGCGGGGGCGCAGCTCCAGGGCCACCAGCGTGAGCAGCAGGCCCACCAGCAGCAGGGCCGCCACCCGGCGGCGGTAGCCGAGGGTGCGCTCCAGCAGCCTGCCGTAGGGATCCTCCAGGGATTCCAGCCAGCGGCGGGGGGGATCGATCCAACGCAGCAGCCAGGTGGGCTGGGATTGGTTAGGTCGCATCAGGCGACTGGCCGCCACCGGCGTGAAGGTGAGGGCGTTGAGAGTGGAGAACAGGATCGTGGCGCTGATCGTGATCGCGATCGGGGCATAGAGGCGGCCCACGCTGCCTTCCAGCCCCAGCACCGGCACGAACACCGCCACGAGCACCAGGGAGGTGGCGATCACGGCGCTGCCCAGCTCAGCCATCGCCTCGCTGGCCGCCTGCAGCGGCGGCGTGCCGCCCTCCAGCCGCCGGCCGATGTCCTCGCTCACCACGATGGCGTCATCCACCACCAGGCCGGTGGCCAGCACCATGCCGAACAGGGTGAGGGTGTTGAGCGACTGGTCGGTGAGGTCGAGCACGATCAACGAGCCCACCAGGGCCACCGGCACGGCCACGGCGGTGATCAGGGCCAGGCGCAGGTTGCCCAGGCCCAGCAGCAGGCTCAGGAACACCAGCAGCACCGCATCGCGCAGGCTGCTGAGGGTGGCGTTGATGCTGCCGCGCACGAAGTCGGCCTCGTCCACGATCAACTGCAGGTCCACCCCCGGCGGGAAGCGGTCCTCCAGTTCCGCCAGAGCACGGTTCACCCCCTCGCTCACGGTGATCGCGTTGCTGCCGTCCCGCTGGAACACCTGCACCGCCACCACCGCATCGCCCTGCAGGTTGGTGGCCACGGTGTCGTAGCTCTCGATGCCCAGCTCCACCCGGCCCACATCCTTCAGCAGGGTCACCCCGCCGTTGGGGGCCCTGGCCACCACCAGCTGTTCAAACTCCTGCGCTGAGCGCAGCCTCCCCTCCATGCGCAGCGGCAGGGTGATCTCCTGGCCCGGCGGGCTGGGGGCGGCCCCCAGCTGGCCCAGAGCGGCCAATACATTCTGGGCCTGCAGGGCCTGGCGCACGTCGGCCAGGGTGAGATTGCGCTCCTGCAGCCGCACCGGATCGAGCCAGAGGCGGAAGGCCAGGCTGCTGCCACCGGCCACGTTCACGGAGCCCACCCCCGGCACCCGCTGCAGCCGGTCCTTCACCACCTGGTCCACCCAGCCGCTGAGAAAGCCCTCGCTGTAGGCGTTGCGGTCGGCACTGAAGCTGAGCACCATCAGCAGGTCGTCGGAGCTGCGCCGCACCTGCACGCCGAAGCGGGCCACGGGCGCCGGCAGCTGGCGCTGCACAACGGCCACCTCGTTCTGGGTGTTGATCTGGTTGATCTCCGGATCGCCCCCGGTGAAGGTGAGGTTGATGGAGCTGCTGCCGGCCGCACTCACCGAGCGGATCTGATCGAGGCGCTCCACGCCGTTGAGCTGCTTCTCCAGCAGGGCGGTGACCCCCTGCTCCACCACCTCGGGGCTGGCGCCGGGGTAGGTGGCGCGCACGGTGACCCGGCTGGGGGCGATCGTCGGCAGGTTCTCCACATCCAGCCGGGGCAGGCACACCAGCCCCACCAGCAGCACGATCAGGGTCACCACCAGGGTGAGCACCGGCCGGCGCAGGAAGGGCTCGGAAAACGAGGTCACGGAGGATGGGCAGGCGAGTCAGAGCGGACCGGCGGGACGCGTCCCGGTGTGCGCTCTGGTCAAGGCCGCTGTCCTAACCGAAGCGGGCCTCAGGCGAGGGTGATGCCGGGCAACAGGGTGGCCGCCTGGGTATCGCTCAGCCGACCGGCCCCGTGGAGCACCCGGGTGATCCGGCCGATGTCCAGCACCGCCTGGCAGCGGTAGCCGGCCGCCGCCAGCCGCTCGGTGGCATGGCGGTCGTGGTCGCCGCCGTGGTCGATGAACACCACCACGTCCTGCACCACCAGCCCCGAACTCTCCAGCTTGGCGATGCCCTCCAGCACGCTGCCGCCGGTGATCAGGATGTCATCCACCACCACCACCAGATCGCCCTCCTCGAAGTCGCCCTCGATCAGGCGGCGGGCACCGTGGGCCTTCACCTCCTTGCGCGGGTAGATCAGCGGCTTGTGCAGCAGCAGCGACAACCCGGTGGCGGTGGGCAGGGAGCCGTAGGGAATGCCGGCGATGCGATCGAAGGCCAGCTCCGCCATGGAGCCGGCATAGGCCGCCAAGACCCGGTGGAAAAGATTGGGATCGGAGATGATCTGGCGCAGGTCCACGTAGTAGTTGAAAACCGCCCCCGAGGCCTGCACGTACTCGCCGAACAGCAGGCAGCCGATGTCGAACAGATCCACGATCAGCTGATCCATCGGGTCGCCCTCGGCCGGGGCCTGCCAGAGCACGCAGCTGCCCTCCCGCTCCTGCTGGCTGAGCCAGACATCGCGGCTGTCGCTGATCTGGCGCTTGAGGGTGGCAGCCCGCTCGGCGATGTCGTCCTCCACCAGCAGGTTCTGGGGCAAGGGCAACAGCAGCCCGTCGCCGGCGGCGGTGAAGCCGGCTTCGAGCATCGCCTCGAGCTTTTCCTCCTCACCCCAGAGGCTGCGCAGGATCAGGAAGCGCTCAGGCGCCTCGGCCCGCACGCGCGCCAGGATTGCCGGGTCGCTGGTGCCCACCTCCAGCAGCAGCTGCTCGGGCGTGGCCCAGAGCTGGGTCTCGCGCACGATCTGCAGGTAGAGCGGCGTGTCGTCGCTGGGGTAGTGCTGGATCTGCCGCGCCGCCAGGTTGGAGCTGTGGCAGGTCATCACCACGGCCTTGTCGGGGTAGAGCAGGAAGGGGGCTGCGATGTCCTGGCCGGCCAGGGGCGAGAGGGTCACGGCGTCGGCGCCCAGTTCCTTGAACAGGTAGTGGGCCAGGGCGGAGGAGGAGTTGAGGTCACCGTGCTTGGCGTCGATGATCAGGGGCAGATCCCGCGGCACTAGGTCGCGCACCTCCAGCAGCAGCTCCAGCCCCACCGGACCCAGGGCCTGGTAGAAACCCAGGCTGGGCTTGTAGGCGCACACGTGGGGAGCGGTGGCCTCGATCACCGCCTTGATCCAGTGGCGGGCCTGACTGAGGAAGGAGCGGCCAGCCAGCCCCCTGCGCGCCGCCCAGCTCTGCAGCATCTCGGGGTTGGGATCGAGCCCGGTCACCAGCAGGGACTGGCGAGCGGCGATCGCATCGGTGAGCTGAATGAAGAAGCCCATGCCCGGCGCCGGCCTGCATCGTTGCTAGTCGAACACTCCCCCGGCGCACCAGGGGGAGTGAGAAGTCTTAGTGATGTTGGCGCCTCGGCCTCAGGCCCGCTCGATCTGGCACTGCACCCCCTGGCGGCGCAGCTCCACGATCAGCAGCTCCCCGATCTCGCCATCCAGCGGAGGGGAGAGGTGCTCCTGGCCATCGAGAAGGTCCGCCACCTCACCCGGCAGACAGCCCAGGGCCCGGGCCAGCAGTTGCTGGGCCTCAAAGCGTCCGCTCGCTGAATCCTTCTGGCTGCTGCTGGTCTGCAACCGCAGGCGGCTGTCGGGGGGGCTGGCCTCGCCCAGTTCAATGCGCCGCAGGCTGTCCGCGCTGGCCAGCACCACCAGCTGGTCGTCGGGCGCCACCACCATGTTGAGCCTGGGCAGCGCCAGGGGTGCTCCCCGGCGCGGCCGCCACAGCGACACCACGGTGATCGCGTAGCCGTTCTCCAGCCTGGCCACGCTGCGGCCGCAGAGGGTGTCGCCGTCAGCCACGCGGTAGAGCACCTGCAGCAGGTTGGTGCCGCGCAGGCGCAGCACCGCCTCGATCCGCTCGCCGAAGGCGGTGGCCACCATGGCATCGGCCACCAGGTCCATGGCGGGGATCACCGCCACCCCCCCGAGCAGGTCGCCCAGCTGCTCGGCCGCGCCGAAGGCGTGGGCCAGCATGGCGATGCGGGCGTCCGGCCAGCGCTGCTGCAGGCTGAGGGCCCCCTGCAGGTTGGCCAGCAGGTCGGTGGAGAGCAGGCCCACCGCCCGGGCCGACAGGCCATCGAGGGCCTGCAGCGCGGCGGGCAGATCGTCAAAGCCGATGGCACCAGCCGGCGCGGTGCACCCCGCCCCCACCACCAGCACCGTGCGCCCCAGGCGCTGCTGCAGCCGCGCCACCCGCTCCGCCAGGCTGCCGCTGCCCAGCAGCAGCACGGGCCGGCCCGCCCGCCGCGGCAGGCGGGGCCTGGAGGTGCCCAGGCGGTCACGCAGCAGCCGCTCCAGGATCGCCGCCACCAAGGCGGAGGTGAGCAGGGTGCCCACCAACGAATAGAACAGCGTGCCGCCGATCAGCCAGCCGCTCACCCCCTGCAGCCCGCTGCCCCCATCCAGCAGCACGTTCACCGGATCCACATACTCCCCCTTGAGCAGGGCCAGGGTCACGAACACCCCCTGCCGCCAGCCGCCGATCGCCGAGAAGAGCGTCACCCCCAGGGCGGCCAGCAGCACCAGCACCAGCAGGGCCAGCTGCTGCCCCCGCGACCACTGGGCCAGGACCGCCAGGGCCCGGGCGGCCCGACGCAGCCAGCGCCTGCGGTGGTGGCCCGGGGCCACCGGGTCCTCCCCGCCCCGCGAGAGGCTGCGGGGCATCACCAGCAGGGGGTCAGCGTCCGGCTGCTGCAAGGGCATGCGCAGGGGGCGCTGAAAGCGGCGGTCGTCCCAGGGCTGCGCCAAGATCTGAAAGTCCTGGCCGTGGGCCTCGAAGCTCACCGGAATGGTCTCCGGCCGCAGGGCGGAGCTGATGGCCTCGGCGCAGAGCAGCACCGGATCCACCACCGCCACGCCGGGCAGCCGCTCCTCCAGCAACACCCCCAGGTCGGCCTGGCGGCTGCTGGAACGCACCACGATGTCGGCCCGGGGATTGAGCAGGCGCACCTGCAGGGCCGCCTCCATGTTGATCGAGCTCTCGGAACTGAGCAGCAGCACCGCCCGGGCGCCAGGTACCCCGGCCCGGCGCAGCACATGGGGCAGGCGCATGTCCCCCAAGGTGAGGCAGCCCCGCAGCCGCTGCTCGAGGCTGGGGTCGCGCCACTGGGGCGGCTCCAGATCCACGCAGGCCAGGGGCACGTTGAAGCTGAGCAGCCGCTGCAGGCAGGCCTGGCCCAGGGAGCCCAGGCCGCACACCAGCACCGCTGCCTCCGCCCCGGGGTCGGCCTGGGGGGGTGGGTCGGAATGCGCCATCAGCTGCGGGGTTTCTCTGCCCGATCCCCTAGCTCCTCCGCCGCTGGCTGTCGAGCAACCCCGACACCGCGATCCAGGCAACGGCCATTGCAACGGCAGGTGCCACCAAAACGAAGCCTTAACGCTGCATTCCCAGCCTGGTGGCACGCCTCACGATCGCCCCCATGACCGCCACCCCGCAGGCCGCTGCCGCTGGCAGCGCCAACCTCTATGGAATTCCGGAACCCGCCAGCTACGGCGACCCGCAGCGCAACGGCCTGACGGCGGGCGACCTGTTCGACGCGATCACGGAGCACCTGTTCTTCAGCCTGGGGCGCCGGGCCAGCAGCGCCACCACCCACGACCTCTACAAGGCCCTGAGCCTGGCTGTGCGCGACCGCCTGGTCACCCGCCAGCTGGCCAGCGACGCCGCCCTCCGGCAGGAACCCGCCAAGACGGTGGCGTACCTGTCGGCCGAGTTCCTAATCGGCCCCCAGCTGGGCAACAACCTGCTGATGCTGGGCATCCGCGACGCCGCCAGCGAGGCCCTCGGCCGCTTCGGCGTGGCCGACATCGAGGAGATCCTGGCGGTGGAGGAGGAGCCGGGCCTGGGCAACGGCGGCCTCGGCCGCCTGGCGGCCTGCTTTCTGGAATCGCTGGCCAGCCTGGAGATCCCGGCCATCGGCTACGGCATCCGCTACGAGTTCGGCATCTTCGACCAGCTGATCCAGGGCGGCTGGCAGGTGGAGATCACCGACAAATGGCTCAAGGGCGGCTGGCCCTGGGAGATCACTCAGCCCGACCAGAGCTGCCGGGTGGGCTTCGGCGGCAGCCTCTCCAGCACCACCGATGCCAGCGGCCGGCAGCACCGGCGCTGGCACCCCGGCCAGACCGTGGTGGGCATCCCCCACGACGTGCCGGTGCAGGGCTACCGGGTGAACAGCTGCGCCCGGCTGCGCCTGTGGCGCTCGGAGGCCACCGAGGCCTTCGACTTCCACGCCTTCGACCACGGCGACCACGGCCGCGCGGTGGAGGAGAAGGTGAGCAGCGAGACCATCTCCAAGGTGCTCTACCCCAACGACGGCACCGACGCCGGCAAGCGCCTGCGCCTGCAGCAGCAATTCTTCTTCGTGAGCTGCTCCCTGCAGGACATGCTGCGCAACCTCGACCAGCGCGGCATCCCGGTGCAGGCCTTTGCCGATCACTGGGCCGTGCAGCTCAACGACACCCATCCGGCGATCGCCGTGCCGGAGCTGATGCGGCTGCTGATCGACGAGCGCCAGCTGGGCTGGGATGAAGCCTGGGCAATCACCACCCGGGCCATCGCCTACACCAACCACACCCTGCTGCCGGAAGCCCTGGAAACCTGGCAACTGGGCCTGTTCGGCGACCTGCTGCCGCGCCACCTGGAGATCATTTTCGAGATCAACAGCCGCTTTCTGCAGCAGGTGCGGCTGAAGTGGCCCGGCGACACCGAGGTGCTGCAGCGGGTGTCGATCATCGATGAGCGGGGCGGCAAGGCGGTGCGCATGGCCCACCTGGCCGTGGTGGCGGCCCACCATGTGAACGGGGTGGCCGCCCTGCACAGCGCCCTGGTGCAGTCGCACCTGCTGCCGGACTTCGCCCGGCTTTACCCCGAGCGCTTCACCAACGTGACCAACGGCGTCACGCCCAGGCGCTGGCTGGCCCTGGCCAATCCCCCCCTCAACCAGCTGCTGGAGCAGCAGCTCGGCGAGGGCTGGCCTGGGCAAGGGGATGCCCTGGCCCGGCTGGAGGCGGTGGCCCACGATGCTGGCTTCCAGGAGCAGTGGGCCGGCTGCAAGCTGCACTGCAAGCGCCGCCTGGCGGCGATCATCGATCAGCAGTCAGGCCTGCTCGTGGATCCCACCAGCCTGTTCGATGTGCAGGTGAAGCGAATTCATGAATACAAGCGCCAACACCTCAATGCCCTGCAGGTGATCACCCAGTACCTGCGCATCAAGCAGGGCGACAGCGCAGGCCTGGTGCCGCGCACGGTGGTATTCGGCGGCAAGGCCGCGCCCGGCTACTTCACGGCAAAGCTGATCATCCGCCTGATCAACGGCATCGCCGATGTGGTGAACCGTGACCCCGCCTGCCGCGGCCTGCTCAAGGTGGCCTTCCTGGCCGACTACAACGTGAAGCTGGGCGAGCGGGTATACCCGGCGGCCGACCTCTCCGAGCAGATCTCCACGGCCGGCCTGGAGGCGTCCGGCACGGGCAACATGAAGTTCAGCCTCAACGGCGCCCTCACCATCGGCACCCTGGACGGCGCCAACGTGGAGATCCGCGAGCGGGTGGGGGCGGAGAACTTCTTCCTGTTCGGCAAAACCACTGAGGAGATCGCCGAGCTGCGCCAGCACTACCGTCCCTGGGAGGAGCTGGAGCACCAACCCCTGCTGCGGGAGGCCTTCGAGCTGCTCGACAACGGCTTCTTCAGTGAGGGCGACAGCGACCTCTTCCGCCCCCTCACCGACAACCTGCGCGGCCACGATCCCTACGCTCTGCTGGCGGACTTCGCCGATTACGGCCGCGCTCAGGACGAGGTGGCCCTGGCATGGCGCGACCAGGCCCGGTGGCAGCAGATGAGCATCCTCAACACCGGCCGCAGCGGCCATTTCTCGTCCGATCGCTCGATCGGCGAGTACGCCGAGCAGATCTGGAAGGTGGAATCCCGACCCCTGGTGATGGCCTGCGAACTCGACCCCAACGGCAACCAGCCATGAGCGGCCCGGCGGCGGATGATCTGGCGGACATCCGCGAGCAGCTGCTGGAGCTGCGCCGGCAGCTGCTGGCCTTCGAGCAGGAGCAGGCCGCCCTGCTGGCCGCCGTGGCAGCCCCGTACCGGGCCAGTGCCCGCAACCTGCTCCACTTCGTGGCCTTTCACCGCCACAACCATCACCGCTCCCACCAGCCCAGCCTGCAGGAGGCCCTGCGCCGGCGGGGGCTGAGCACCCTCGCCGGCTGCGATCCCCACCTGCTGGCCAGCCTCAACGGCGTGATCGGCGTGGTGGAGAGCCTCTGCGGCACCACGGCCGACAACCGTGACGGCGGCACAGGCCCCGGGGAGTCGATCGCCCCCGTGTCGTTTGAGCAGGGCCACGCCCTGCTGCACCGCCACAGCGAGCAGCTGCTGGGCAGCGCCCGGGCCGTGATGGTGACCCTGCCGGCGGCGGCCACCCACGACCCCTCCCTGATCCCCGAGCTGGTGAGTGCCGGCATGGACGTGGGCCGGATCAACTGCGCCCATGACACCCCCGCGGTGTGGACCGCGCTGGCGGGCCAGGTGCGCGCCGCCGCCCAGGCCCAGCAGCGCCCCTGCCGGGTGGCCATGGATCTGGCCGGCCCCAAGCTGCGCACCGGTCCCCTGCCGCCGCTGCCCGGGGTGGTGGCCGCCAGACCGGAGCGCGATCGCTACGGCCGGCTGGAGCAGCCGGCCCGGATCCTGGCGCTGCCGGCAGGCAGCACGGCCCCTGCCGGCAGCGACCCCGAGCTGGTGCAGCTGCCGGTGGTGGGGGACAGCTGGCGGGGCCTCGACAGCGGCGACCGCCTGCGCAGCCGGGATGCCTCGGGGCGCTGGCGGGAGCTGGTGGTGGACCAACGACTGGACCATGGCGTACTGCTGCACTGCCGCCAGCACTGCCGCTTCGTGGCGGGGCTGATGTTCCGCCAGGAGGGCGGCCCGGTGCAGCTGGAGGTGGCCAAGCTGCCCGAGTACCCGGGCGAGCTGCTGTTGAAGCAGGGCGATCGGCTGCGCCTCTGCGGTGAGCCCATCAAGGATGCTGGGAACAGTGCTGTGAAGAGTGCTGTGAAGAGTGCTGTGAAGAGTGCTGTGAAGAGTGCTGTGAAAGTGGCCGGTGAACCCCCCGCCCGGGTGAGCTGCAGCCTGCCCGAGGTGCTGGATGATCTGGAAGCCGGTCAGCGGGTGCTGTTCGACGACGGCCGGATCGCGGCCGTGGTGGTGGCCCCGGCCAGCGCAGGGCAGCGGGAGGTGGAACTGGAGATCGTGCAGGCCCGTGCCAAGGGCAGCCGCCTGCGGGCCGACAAGGGCATCAACCTGCCCGACACCAGCCTGCGCATCCCCGCCCTCACCGCCAAGGACCGGGACGACCTGGCCCTGGCCTGCCGCCTCGCCGACCTGATCAACGCGTCCTTCGTGCGCAGCGAAGCGGACATCACCTGCCTGCAGCAGGCCCTGGCCAACCAGCAGACCCCCTGCGGCGGCCTGGTGCTCAAGATCGAGACCCACCAGGCCTTCCTCAACCTGCCCAGGCTGCTGCTGAGCGCCATGACCGAGCCCAACCTCCTGGGGGTGATGATCGCCCGCGGCGATCTGGCGGTGGAGTGCGGCTGGGAAGCACTGAGCGGGATCCAGGAGGAGATCCTGCGGGTGTGCGCCGCGGCCCATGTGCCCTGCATCTGGGCCACGGAAGTGCTGGACACCATGGCGCACCGCGGCACCCCCACCCGGGCGGAGATCACCGACGCCGCCATGGGGACCCGGGCCGAGGCCCTGATGCTCAACAAGGGGGCTCACATCACCGAAACCGTGCGCACCCTGCGCCGGATCGCCGACCACTCCGGCATCACCCGCTCCGACCACAGCACCGAGCAGGCCGACCGGCTGCTCAGCTGCCTGTGCTTCTGAACGGGGCATCCCCGGGGGAGGGGGGCAGCAGCCGCCAGTTCAGGGTTTCACCGGCGTGGAACGGCACCAGCTCCTGGACAGCCAGCTGTACCCGGGCCGGCACCTGCTGCGGCTGACGCTCCAGGGTGACCCTGCCCGGGTTGGGGGGCAGCCCGTAGAACCGGGGCCCGAACTCCGAGGCGAAGCCCTCCAGCCGCTCCAGGGCGTTCTCCTGCTCGAACACCGCCGCGTAGCTCTCCAGGGCGAAGGGGGCGTTGAAGATGCCGGCGCAGCCGCAGGCCGATTCCTTGGCCTCGCGGCCATGGGGAGCCGAATCGGTGCCGAGGAAGAACTTGGGGTTGCCGGAGGTGGCCGCCGCCCGCAAGGCGATGCGGTGGAGTTCCCGCTTGGCCACCGGCAGGCAATAGAAATCCGGCCGCAGGCCGCCGGCGAACATCGCGTTGCGGTTGATGTGCAGGTGGTGGGGGGTGATCGTGGCCGCCAGGGTGGCCGGGCCACTGCGCACGAAATCAGCCGCGTCGCTGGTGGTGATGTGCTCCAGCACCACCTTCAGGCCCGGGTGCCGCGCCAGCAGGGGCTCCAGCACCCGCTCGATGAACACGGCCTCGCGATCGAAGATGTCGATCTCGGCGTCGGTGACCTCGCCGTGGATCAGCAGCGGCATGCCGATCCGCTCCATCATCGCCAGCACCGGCTCGATCCGGGCGATCGCCGTGACCCCCGAATCGGAGTTGGTGGTGGCCCCGGCCGGGTAGAGCTTGCAGGCGGTGAACACGCCCTCCGCGAAGCCCCGCTCGATCTCGGCAGGAGCAATGGTGTCGGTGAGGTAGGCCGTCATCAGCGGCGTGAAGCCGCCGCCGGCCGGCAGTGCCGCAAGGATGCGCTCGCTGTAGGCCCTGGCGGCCGCCACGGTGGTCACCGGTGGCCTGAGGTTGGGCATCACGATCGCCCGGGCGAACTGGGCGGCCGTGGCCGGCGCCACCGCCTGCAGCATGGCCCCGTCGCGCAGGTGCACATGCCAGTCGTCGGGCTGACGCAGGCTCAGGCGCTCGATCATCGGGCTCGTTTTCTGGGGCTCCTCTGCCACTGTTGCAGGGCCTGGGTCTTTCCATTTGCCCCGGATTTAACCGGCAGGAACCTGCTGCGGGCGAGGATGGACGGGAATGCCAGCGGAGACGGATCGGCTGCCATTCCGCCCCATCGCCGCCCCGCCCATGTCTTCAGCCGCCAAGCTCACGATCGGCGAACTGGAGGCTGGCTATCCCAGCTATTGCAAGGCGCTGCGGCTGCTGATCCGCAACGGCCGCAGCTTCGAGGCGATCCAGCGAACCGTCTGCTGGGAGCGGTTAAGCCTGCTGCAGAAATGTCTGCCCAGCCGCTACAAGTCGCCCGATTATCTCTATGCCCTGCTCAAGCGGGACGTGGAGCAGCCGGCGGTCTGAGCCGGCGCGGTTGAAATTTTCGCTGCAAAAGACTGGTGGCAGGCCCCGGGAGTGCCTAGATCTGAGGAAACGAGTCGGCAACCGAGGCGGAGCCTGGGTGCAGCCGCTGCTCCCTCCCCCGGTCTGCCCATCCCATGGCCCACCACCAGATTCTGATCGTCGGCGGCGGAGCCGCCGGCATCACCGTGGCCGCCCAGCTCAAGCGGTCCCGCCCGTCGCTCAACGTGGCGATCCTCGAGCCCTCCTGCGAGCACTACTACCAACCCGGATGGACCCTGGTGGGCGGCGGGGTGTTCAGCCTGGAGGAGACCCGCCGCGCCGAGCGGGACCTGATCCCCTCGGGGGTGAACTGGATCCAGGCCGGCGCCGCCGGCTTTGATCCCGATCTCAACAGCGTCACCACCACCGCCGGCGACAGCCTCAGCTACGACGTGCTGATCGTGGCCACCGGCCTCAAGCTCTGCTGGGACAAGATCGAGGGGCTCACGGAAGCCCTGGGCCAGGGCGGCGTGTGCAGCAACTACAGCAAGGACTTCGCCCCTTACACCTGGGAGGCGATTCAGGCCTTCAAGGGCGGCAACGCCGTGTTCACCTGCCCGCCGATGCCGATCAAGTGCCCTGGTGCGCCCCAAAAGATCGCCTACATGGCCGACGACGTCTTCAAGAAGAAGCGTCTCAGCGCCAAGGTGATCTATGCCACCGCCACCCCGGGCATCTTCGGGATTCCCGTGTACGCGGCTCCCCTGCGGGAGGTGGTGCAGCGCAAGGGCATCGACGCCCGCTACAGCCATGTGCTCACCGCCGTGCGCGCCGAACAGAAAGAGGCGGTGTTCCAGGTGAGTGAGGGGGAGACCAGCCGCGAAGAGGTGATCCCCTACGACCTGCTGCATGTGACCCCGCCGATGGCGGCACCGGACGTGGTGGCCTGCAGTGCCCTGGCCAACGGCGCCGGTTTCGTGGAGGTGGATCAGTTCAACCTCCAGCACGTGCGCTACCCCAACGTGTTCTCCCTGGGCGATGTGAGCGGCATGCCCAACTCCAAGACCGCCGCCGCCGTACGCGGCCAGGCGCCGGTGGTGGTGGCCAACCTGCTGGCCCAGCTCGATGGCCTGCCCCTGCAGGCCGCCTACGACGGCTACAGCTGCTGCCCGCTGATCACCGGCTACGGCAAGGCGATCATGGCCGAGTTCAACTACAAGGCCGAAGCGGTGCCCTCCTTCCCGCTCGATCCCACCAAGGAGCGCTGGAGCATGTGGTTCGTGAAGCGCAAGATCCTGCCCGCCCTCTACTGGAACCGCATGCTCGCCGGCGCCCAGCACGAGCGCCGCTTCATTCCCGGGGTGAAGGCTGGGAGCTGAAGCCATGCCGTCGATCCGCCACAGCAGAGCGGAGCTGCTGCCCATCGCCCTGCTCGCGGGAGCCACCATCGCCTGTGCCTGGCTGAGCCCGGAGGCCACGGCCACGGACGATCCCGCCCTGGGCCTGGAGCTGGGAGGGGCGCGCTACCGGGGGCTGCTCGGGCGCCCACCCGCCCCCGGCAGCCGGGCCGAGGCGGATGACCTGGCGATCCTGCGCTGGAACCAGCGCACCCGCAGCCCAGCCACGGTTGCCGAGAGCTGGTCCTATCTCGATCGCAACCCCGGCCGCTTCAGTGCGGCGATCGGCAGCGACCTGCTCAAGGGGGCACCGGCCGTGGTCCAGGGCCTGCTGGCCTTCATGAAGCGGGTCGATGCCGTGAAGGACGAGCTCAAGAATCAGGTTGGCCGGCCCAGGCCCTACGTGGGCCATGCCGATCTGCGCCCCTGCGTTCCCCTGGAGGACAGCTGGTCGTTTCCCAGTGGCCATGCCACCTGGTATGCGGCGGCAGCCCAGCTGCTGGCCGATCTGCTGCCTGAACGGCGGGAGCGGTTGCTGGAGGTGGGCAGGCAGGGGGGCTTCGCGCGGGTGAACTGCGGGGTTCACTACCCCAGTGATGTGCTGGCCAGCCACCGCCTCGGCGAGGCCATCAGCCGGGATGTGATCGCCTCCCCCCAGTGGCAGCGCTTCCGCGAGCAGTCCAGGGCCTCCCTGCAGACGCTGCTCACGCCACCGCCGGCAGGGCTGCCGGTGCTGGTGGACTGATCCGCGCCGCCCCATGCCGATGCTGCCCCCGCCGGATCAGGCCCTCCCCCCCAGGCCGGCCCTGGTGGTGCTGATCCGCCATGGCCACAAGAACGACCCGGGCGGCAGCGGACCAGGCGGCGGGCCCAACTACAACCTCTCACCCATGGGCCAGAACCAGGCCCAGAAGCTGGCCGCCCTGGTGCCGGACTGCCTGCAGCAGGCAAGGCCCCTGCACCTGATCAGCCATGGCTTCCATCCGCACACCGGCAAGAACGCGCGCAGCTACCAGACCCTGGTGCCTCTGGCGATCCGCTCCGGTGTGAACATCCGCATGCTGCCCGAGGCCGAGGCCGACTCCCAGGGGAGCGGCTCACGCCTGCTGGCGGACCCGCTCTACCGCGATGGAGTGATGGTGATCGCCTGGGAGCATCGCCGCCTGCCCCTGCTGGCCCGGGGACTGGGTTGGCCCTCCATGCCGGCCGTCGATGACGACGATTTCGACAGCATCTGGCTGCTGCGCTATTCACCGGGCCAGGCCAGTCCCGAGGTCCGCCGGTTCTCGCAGCGGGCACTGGCAGGGCTCATCTGCCAGAGAGGGGGCAACCGCTGATGCACGGGCTCAGCCGGGGGTGGCCAGGCAGTCGCGGTGGAGCAGCTCGCACACCTCCAGCACCTGGTCACGGCGGAGGGGATCCAGGCCCAGCGCCTCAGCCAGACCAACCAGAAACTGGCGCTCGGCCGGCTCCACGCTGCGGTCACAGTGCACCAGCTGGCAGGCCAGGGCGTAGGCGGTGTCCCGCTGGGCCGGCTCGAGCAGGGGTGCCGCCGCCGCCACCAGCCCCTGCCACGACTCGGCCCGGAATCGACCCAGCAGGCCGGAGAACAGAACCCCGAAGGCATAGGGCTCCATGCTGCGGTAGGGAGCCCTGGTGAGCAGCTGCTCGCGGATCAGCTTGGCCTCCTCAGCGGCAAAGCGCTGGTCACAGCACACGGCGGCCAGGGGGATGGCGGCGAAGGCCTCGGCAAGCGAGAGGGTGGACATGGCGAGCAGGGGTTGCTGGGCCAACCCTGGCCAGCGCCGGTTAACGCCGCACTAACGAACCGCGAGCAGGCGAACGGTCTGCAGCCGGTTCTCCAGGGAAGCCAGCAGCTCCAGGGCGAACATCGGCAGGGTCTCGAGGGCGAACAGGAAGGTTTCCCGGTTGATCACCAGCAGGCGGCTGGGCTCGGTCGCCGTGGCGGTGCCATGGCGGGTGTGGCTGTGCTGCACCAGGGCGCCTTCACCGAAACACTGGCCGGCCTGGAGCAGTTCCCCGTGGCTGCCATCGCCCCAGGCCAGGCGCACCTGGCCGTCGAGCACCCCGAAGAAGCAGTCGCCCGGTTCCCCGGCCGCGAACACCACATCGCCGGGGTTGAGCTCGCGCACCTGGCCGTGGTCAGCCAGGGACTGCATGCTGCGCAGGATCAGCGCGTCGGCGGTGGGGGCGACCATGGGGACTGGGCGTGGTTGACAACAGGTTCCGCTCCCAGGGTGGGAACGCCGGGGCCGATCCTGGTTAAGGGCAGATCAAGCCCCGGCCGCCAGGCACTGGCGCACCATCAGGCCCTCCTCGTCGGCCGGCACCCGCAGCCAGCGCAGCGGTGCCAGCCAGGCCAGCTCCCCTTCCAGTTCAGCGGCCAGGGCCTGGTCGTGCTCGCCGATGCCACCGGTGAGGGCAATCGCATCCACTCCCCCCAGGCTGGCGGCCATGGCACCGATGGCCTGGCGCAGGCGGTGGCGGAACACGGCAATCGCCAGCTGGGCTCCGCCGTGGCCGGCGGCGGCGGCCTGGCGCAGCTCGCGCATGTCACCGCTGAGGCCGGAGAGCCCCAGCAGGCCGCTCCGGCGGTTGAGGGCCTGATCCAGTTCCGCGGCGCTGAGGCCCCCGCGCAGCAGATGCAGCAACAACCCCGGATCCACGCTGCCGCTGCGGCTGGCCATCACCAGGCCCTCCAGCGGCGTGAAGCCCATCGTGGTGTCCACGCTGCGCGGCGGGCCCTCGGCGGGGATCGCCACCGCGCACAGGGAGCAGCCGGCCCCGAGATGGCAACTGATCAGGCGGCGCACCCCGGGCTCGCTGGCCGCCACGGTCTCGGCCACATGCTGGTGGTTGAGGCCGTGGAAGCCGAAGCGGCGCAGCCCCTGCCGCCGCCACTCGGCCGGGATGGCATAGGTGTGGGCCGCCTCGGGCAGGGTGGCGTGGAAGGCGGTGTCGAAGCAGGCCCACTGGGGCAGGGACGCCGTGGCCGACTGGTCCGCCAGCCAGCGGATCACCTCCAGGGCCGGGCCGTTGTGCAAAGGGGCCAGGGGCACCAGCTCGGCCAGGGCCCCGCGCACCCCGGCATCGAGGGCGGTGGGGGCCGTGAAGCGCGAGCCGCCGTGCACCAGCCGATGCACCACCAGGCCTGGGGCGGGATCCGCCTCGGCCAGCAGGGGAAGCAGCCACTGGTGCAGCAGATCCGGCAGGTCGGCGGCGGCAGCGGAGCCATCTGGAGCTGTATCGGCCTGCGGGGCGGCGGTGACCCCCCAGCCGCGCTGCTGCTGCCAGAGGCGTTGGCCCTGACGATCACACAGCACCAGCTTGATGCTGGAACTGCCCGCATTCACCACCAGCACTGCACGGGCCTGGGGGGCTGGGCTGGGGGCCATCACGTCGCCATCGCTGCTTCAAATCAAGCGTGCGCCAGGGGCAGGGGGCCAGCCCATGGGCGCACCCACATCAACGGGCGCGGGGCCGCAGTTCTCCGGGTATGGAGCAGTCCCCTATCCCTCACTTGGCGTTACATTGATGTGTCACCCGCCTTGACCCTTGATGGTCCAGACCCTTCAGTCGCTCCACCCCAACCCTGGATGGACCGGCAGCAGCAACCCCTGCAGCACCGCACTCCACCCCTACCCAGCTCCAACGTCCAGTACGCCAGCCCCGGCCTGCTCCGACACCGTGGGCAAGCACTGCATCCTCGAGCTCTACGCCTGCGACAGCGCCAGGCTCGACGACGAAGCCTTCCTCAGGGACACCATCACCGCCGCCGCGAAACGGGCTGGTGCCACCCTGCTCAACCTCATCACCCACCGCTTCGAGCCCCAGGGTGTGACGGGACTCGCCCTCCTGGCCGAGTCCCATATCTCCATCCACACCTGGCCCGAATCGGGCTATGCCGCCGTGGATGTGTTCACCTGCGGTGACCACACCATGCCCGAGCGGGCCTGTGCCGTGCTCGCCGCCGAACTCGGCGCCGCCAGCCACAAGCTCACCAGCTTCCGCCGCGAAACCCCTGCCGCCATCGCCGGCAGTGAACGGGAGCCGGCCCTCATGGCCTGAGCAGTGGTGGCCTGAGCAGTGGTGGCCTGAGCAGCTGGAGAAGGACTCCAGCGTGTGAGCACCGGGCGGAGGTGATCGGCGACACCTCCGCTGGCGGGATTCCTGCCAAACATGGGCCAGGCGCCATGCTCGGACAGTGCAGGACTCCCTGGCCCACTACCTGCAGGCCATCGCCCGCTATCCCCTGCTCACCCCGGAGCAGGAAATCCTGCTGGCCAAGCAGGTGCGGGCCCTGCCCGACCTGCGCGAGCTCAGCCTGAGCGCGCTCACCCCCCAGCTCAAGCGACGGATCATGGCCTGCGAGCGGGCCCGCCAGCGGATGGTAAACGCCAACCTGCGCCTGGTGGTGACCCTGGCCAAGCACTACCGGGCCGAGCATCTCGGCCTCCAGGACCTGATCCAGGAGGGCAACCTGGGGTTGATGCGGGCGGTGGAGAAATTCGACCCCACCCTCGGCTACCGCTTCTCCACCTACGCCACCTGGTGGATCCGCCAGGCGATCAGCCGGGCGATCGCCGACAAGGACCGCACGATCCGCATCCCCGGCCACACCAATGCCCTGCTGCGCAAGGTGCGGCAAACGGCCGAGCAGCTGCAGCGCTCCGGGCTGAACGACCCCTCCCTGAGTCGCATTGCCCTGGAGGCCGAGCTGGACGTCGAGGCTGTGACCAAGTCGCTGCTGCTCACCCGCAAGGTGTCCTCACTCGACAAGCCGGCCCAGGGAGGAGATGGCCCCATGCTTGTGGAGGTCCTGGCCGCCGAGCAGCAGGATGCCTACGACCATCTCCATCGGCTGGGCACCCTCGATCAGGTGCGCCATCGTCTGCGTTGCCTCAGCGCCCAGGAACGGCTGGTGGTGGAACGCCGCTTTCTCTGCGCCCTGCCCCCCACCCTGCAGGAGGTGGGCGAGGAGCTGGGCATCTCCCGCGACATGGTGCGTGCCCTGGAGAAGCGGGCCATCCGCCGCCTGCGCCAGGAACTGCGCCGCGCAGGCCACCCCTGAGCGGCTGAGGCGCTAGTCCTCCAGCAGGTTGCCGCGGCTGTCCTTGAGGTCTTTCCAGAGCTTGCGGATCTCGGCGTAGGCCTGCTCCTGGCTCACCTTGCCGTTGCTCTGCAGCCCCACCAGCAGCCCCACCCGTTCGGCGAACGACTCCAGGTTCTGGTGAAACATCAGGCGCTTGGGCGTCCAGTCGGGGGAGCGATAGGAGGAGTGGGCCTCCATTGGGGAGCGAACGGGAGACCCCGACGATCCGGGGGTCTCAGCGGGCCCATCGGGCAGAGGATCGCCAGGGGATGCCGACATACAGCAGGACATCGGGGACGACCAGGCCCCCATGACGCGAACTCAGACGATAGCTAGCAGCAGTTAAGAACGGATGAAGGCCGCCCCCGTGGCCTGGAACACCGACAGCGGCGCCGAAGCTGCCCAGGATCGGTGGGTTCCGGCTGCTGCAGAACCCGTGGCCCAACCCGCTACCCGGCTATCCCTGCTGCCGGATGTGCTGCTCTGCCTCCTGCTCCAGGCCGTCATTGTGGGGAGTGGTCAGATCGTCGATCGCTGGATCGCCCCCGAACCCCCGTGCTGCGTCCAACCCCGGCCACTCTGAGTTCCCGCCTGCTGGAGGAGCGGCCAGCCAATCTCCCCAGCCAGCTCTACGTGGCCGGCGGCCGACCGCTCACCCGCTTCTGCGCCGTGGTGCTGGACGCCGATGGTCCCCGGCTGGAGCACCTGCAGGAGGCGGAGCAACTGGCCAGACTCCGGGCCCAGGGTCGGCCCCTGTGGCTGCGGGTGATGGGGCTGGGCCAGCCCGAACAGATCGGCACCCTGCTCAGCGAACTGGGGGTGCCGCCGTCGCTGCTGCCCCCCCTGCTGGAGATCCCCCAGCGCCCCCGGGTGGATGCGGTGGACAAGGCCCTGCTTGTGGTTCTCCACCGGCTCAGCTTTTCCCGCGACCCCTCCCATCTGATCAGCAGCCAGCTGGGGCTGCTGCTGCTGCCCAACCTGCTGGTGAGTTTCGAGGAGAGCCACCACGGGGATGCCTTCCCCGAACTGCTCGACTGGCTGCGGTCGCGGGTGGGCAACGGCGACGAGGGCGACCTGGCCAACATCATGCACCTGCTGATCGACGACGTGCTCGATGAGCTTCACCCGATGCTCGAGCAGATCGCCAACCGGCTGGACGACCTCGAATCAGCCGCCCTGCGCGATCCCAAGCCGAAACTGCTCACGCGCACGTTCATTCACCGCAGCAACCTGCGCCGCATCCGCGGCCAGATCTGGCCCCTGCGCCACCAGATCAAGATGGTGCTGCGTCAGGGCCAGGACCTGCTCGGCAGCGAGGCCTGGGTGGGCTTCACCGAGATGGGGGAACTGGTGGAACTGCTGTTCGGCAACTGCGAACTGCTGCGGCACCAGTGCGATGCGATCACCCAGGCCTACGCGGCCAGCGTGGGCAACCGCATGAACCAGGTGATGAAGACCCTCACCATTCTCACCAGCATCTTTGCGCCGCTCACCTTCATCGGCGGCATCTACGGCATGAACTTTGAGTACATGCCCGAACTCAAGTGGCGCCTGGGCTATGCCTACGCCCTCACCCTGATGGCCGTGATCGCCGCCATCCAGGCCTGGTGGCTGTGGCGGCGCGGCTGGTTCGAGGACTGGACCACGCCGCGCTGAGGGCTGCAACCCTGCGGCACAACCTGGCCTTAACCGGCAGGGCCACGGCGGCGCAGCAGAGTTGATGCAGGCCCCTGCCCAGGCAGCGCGTTCCCGTGAGCCAGCCGATCAGCAATGGAGCCCATGGGCACGCCCTGCTGCAGGCGCACTGCAAGCGGATGGTGGCGCTGCAGGGCCCGGTGCTGCGGGACAGCGACGCAGAACCCCTGCATCAACTGCGGGTGACGATGCGCAAGCTGCGGGCCAGCCTCGCCCAGTTCGGCCCCTGCCTGGAGCTGCCGGAGGCGGTGAATGACCGCCGCCTGGCCAGGACGGTGCAGCGGCTGGGGGTGGCGCGGGATCTGGACGTACTGCGCGACCGGCTCGACGGGGTGCTGCTGCCCCAGCTGCCCCAGCCGGAGCAGCAGCGGCTCAAACCGGTGCGCCGCCAGCTGGCGCGGGAGCGGCGCCTGGCCGGCGAGCAGCTGGCTTCGGTGCTCAAGAGCTCCCGCCACCTGGAACTGATCGCCCAGCTGCAGGCCTGGCTGAAGCAGCCCAGCTACACCGCCCTCGGGGAGGAGCCCCTGCTGCAGTGGATTGCGGAATGGACGGTGCCGGCCAGCACCGACCTGATGCTCCATCCCGGCTGGTGGCTGGAGCTGCCCGGCCAGGACAGCGCCAGCCTGCACGGCCTGCGCAAACAGCTGCGCAGCCTGCGCTACCGGCTGGAGAACCTCGAGGCCTACCTCTCCCCGGCGGGGCGCCAGTGGATCGCCAGCCTCAAGCAGGGCCAGAGCCTGCTGGGCGAGCTGAACGATCTGGAGGTGCTCCGCACCGTGATCCACGACCAGATCCAGGACGGGCTCGAGGAGAGCCTGCCCCAGCTGGCCTGGCTGCTGGAGCAGAACCGGCTGCACTGCTGGCGGCGCTGGCGCCAGCTCAGCGAGGCGGTGCATGACCGACCCAGCCGGCGGCGGCGGCTGGCGGACCTGGCCAGACCGGCCCGCCCCGGCCGTGGCTGGCGCCGGGCCTTAATCGACTTTGCCAGCCGTTTGCGCTAATGAACATTTCCTCCGCCAGCCTCGCGCAACCCCGTGACTCCCACCCCGATCTGGATGCTCACCGACGCGCGCCTGGCCGACCTGGGAGCCCTGCTGATCTTCCGCCACTGGCTGCGCTGCCAGCTGCAGGAGATGGCGGGCCTGCGGGACGAGGAGCTCTATCCCTTCCGGCGCGACCAACAGCCTGACGGCAACCAGCGCTTCAGCCGCCTGTTCTTCTGAGCCCATAGCGCACCCATGCCGCAGATCCGCGTATCCCGGATCACATCGCCTGGGTGTTCTGCGTACTGGTAGCGATTGTCACCACGCCGGTACCGTCCGGCCGGCGCTTAGCGCTATCCCTATCGGTGTGAGGACCCGATGAAACCCTTCCAACAGCTGCTGCTGGCCCTGGCCGGCACCGGCCTGCTGGCTCCCCTGGCCGCCAACGCCCAGGACGCCACCGCCATCTCCAGTTCTGCCGCCATCAGCTCCTACATGGAGCAGCAGGACGTGGATCGCTTCCGTGCCTGGGAATCCCAGAACCAGGTCACCAGCGTGTCCCAGTTCTCCGACGTGCGCCCCACCGACTGGGCCTACCAGGCCCTCTCCAACCTGGTGGAGCGCTACGGCTGCGTGGCCGGC
>Ga0208599_1000028_pt1 | contig 58004 bp, 46 predicted proteins | sample LakMenEpi17Aug12_FD_150706 | JGI IMG/M metagenome (GOLD analysis project Ga0208599, IMG submission 150706) | Freshwater microbial communities from Lake Mendota, WI - 17AUG2012 deep hole epilimnion (SPAdes) | ecosystem: Environmental > Aquatic > Freshwater > Lake > Epilimnion/Euphotic zone ... | reverse complement strand
TAGGCGTAAAAACACATACCACTATCGATGCCGTTACCTCATACTATGATAGCATTATCAAGTATTTGATTTATGGTAATGTGCTTAAAAATAACACCTATCCGCTGAGTGTAAGTGCCGAACGCTTAAGTCAAGCACTTCATATTGCGGAGCATGCCAAAAAGATGAATGCTACTGCGGTAGTACATGGTAGTACAGGCGCGGGCAATGACCAGGTTCGATTTGATATGGTTTTTCATATCATGATTCCTGGTGTCACCATCATTACACCCATTAGAGATATGCAACTTAGTAGGGAAGATGAAATTGCTTATTTGAAGTCTAAGGGTGTAACCATGAACTTCGAAAAAGCGGCGTATTCCATCAATAAAGGGCTTTGGGGTACTAGCGTTGGCGGTAAAGAAACATTAACGTCCAAAGGCATGTTGCCAGAGTCTGCGTGGCCAACACAGGTAACATCAACAGGAACTGAAGAACTGAGTTTGCATTTTGAAAAAGGTGCATTAACTATGATCAACGATAAACGTTTTGATCATCCAACAAAAGCCATTCAATATTTACAAACCATTGCTGGTACATATGGTATTGGAAGAGATATTCATGTAGGTGATACCATTATTGGGATCAAAGGACGTGTTGGTTTTGAAGCAGCTGCCCCCATGGTTATTTTAAAGGCACACCACGCACTTGAAAAACATGTATTAACCAAGTGGCAGTTAAATTGGAAAGATCAATTAGCGCAGTTTTATGGCAACTGGCTACATGAAGGTCAAATTATGGATCCGGTGATGCGTGACATAGAAGCCTTTTTAGAAAATGCACAAGAAAATGTTACGGGTACGGTGTTTTTACAATTACATCCATACCGTTTTACAGTGATTGGTATTGAATCTGCCTTTGATTTAATGAGTAGCAAGTTTGGTAAATATGGTGAAATGAATAGTGGCTGGTCTGGTGAAGACGTGCGTGGATTTTCAAAAATATTTGGCAACCAAACATCTATATACCATAGCATTAAAAACAGCCAATCATGAAAAAAATAAATGTTGGTATAGCAGGTGGTGCAGGTTACACGGGTGGCGAACTTTTAAGAATACTTGTTCATCATCCGGAAGTACATATTTCGTTTGTACATAGTAGTAGTAATGCGGGTAAGGCCATTTCTGCTGTTCACACAGATTTAGTGGGTGATACAGACCTTATTTTTACCAATACTTTTTTGGACAATATCGATGTTTTGTTTTTATGCGTAGGACATAACGAGGCAAAAAAATTATTAGCTGAACAAAACATAGCAGCGTCAGTATCTATCATTGATTTATCACAAGATTTTAGACTTGCTGCAAATGCTACAATTGCGGATAGAATTTTTGTGTATGGATTGCCTGAACTTAACCGTGAAAAAATAACCACTGCAAAAAACATTGCCAACCCAGGCTGTTTTGCAACGGCTATTCAGTTAGCGTTATTGCCACTTGCAAAAGCAGGCCTCTTACAAGATATTTATACAACAGGTATTACAGGGTCTACCGGTGCAGGGCAATCATTAAGTGCAACCTCGCATTTTAGTTGGCGCGCTAATAATATTCAGGCCTACAAAACGCTCGATCATCAGCACGTTTTTGAAATTGTGCAATCACTCAATGTGTTGCAAGCAGATGCTCCACTTAGTACAAGTGGCGAAGGCCCTGGTTTACATTTTGTGCCATGGCGTGGTGACTTTACAAGAGGTATTTATACTAGCTCGGTTATCGATTGTAGTTTACCATTAGAAGCCGTTCAGGAAATGTATGATAGCTATTATGCAGCTCATCCATTTGTAGTGGTATCTGAAACGCCTATACATTTAAAACAAGTAGTAAACACCAATAAATGTGTACTACAAATTGAAAAGCAGGGCAATAAATTGGTAGTGCATAGTGCCATTGATAATTTAATAAAAGGCGCTAGTGGACAGGCGGTTCAAAATATGAATTTATTTTTTGGACTAGATGAAACAACGGGTCTTTTATTTAAAGCAAACTTTTTTTAGACATGAAACTATTTGACGTTTATCCACTAAATAATATCACCATTACAAAAGCTAAGGGTTCTTATGTATGGGACGAAAAAGGAATAGAATATTTAGATATGTACGGCGGACACGCTGTTATTAGTATTGGACATACGCATCCATATTGGGTGTCAGCTATAGAAACACAACTTCATCAAATTGCTTTTTATTCTAACTCTGTAATTATTCCAATTCAAACGCAGTTGGCTCAAAAAATTGGAACAGTAAGCGGCAAAGAAAATTTTCAACTTTTTTTATGCAACAGTGGGGCCGAAGCCAACGAAAACGCATTAAAGCTTGCATCTTTTGTAACAGGGCGTAAAAAAATTATTGCCTTTACAGGATCTTTTCATGGAAGAACATCACTTGCTGTTGCTGCTACAGACAACCCGTCTATTGTAGCGCCTGTTAATGAAACAGATAATATTATTTTCTTACCCTTTAATGATGAGGCTGCACTGCAGGCTTGTTTTGATGCTGAGGGTGATAATATTGCCGCTGTTATTATAGAAGGTATTCAGGGTGTGGGTGGTATTAGGGTTGCATCTAATTCATTTTTACAAAGTATAAGGTCTTTGTGTGACAAGCATGGCGCTTTATATATTGCGGATAGCGTACAGTGCGGTTATGGTAGAACGGGACAATTTTTTGCGCACGACGCTGCAGGCGTAGATGCTGATATTTATTCGATGGCAAAAGGTATGGGGAACGGTTTCCCCATTGGTGGTATTTTAATTGCCCCACATATTGCACCAAAATACGGCATGTTAGGTACCACGTTTGGTGGCAATCATTTGGCATGCGCCGCAGCACTCGCTGTTGTTGAAGTGATGGAACAAGAAAATTTATTGGAGGCCGCATCAAGTAATGGTGCTTACTTAATTGAAGCGCTTTCAAAAATCCCGCATCTACAAAACCTAAGAGGTAGAGGGCTCATGATAGGTTTTGATGTAGCGGATGAAATCAAAGATTTAAAAAAAGTATTGCTACAAGAATTTAAAGTATTTACTGGAGAAGCAAAACCCAACGTTATCAGATTACTTCCTTCTTTGGCTATAACAAAACAGGAAATTGATATATTCTTAGATAGACTTCAAAAAGCCATTCAATCTTTGTTATGAAACAATTTATCCAAGTAGGCGACGTTTCCGATATTCAAGCACTCATTCATAAAGGACTTGAATACAAGCAAGATCCATTTATGGATAAAATGCTTGGTGCCAATAAGCGGGTGGGTTTACTTTTTTTAAATCCTAGTTTGCGCACAAGACTTAGTACACAAATAGCCGCGAAAAATTTAGGTATGGACGCAGTTGTTTTTAATGTAGACAAAGAAGGCTGGGCTTTAGAATTTGCAGAAGGTGCTATCATGAATGGAACAACCGTAGAACACGTAAAAGATGCTGCACCTATTTTGGGCCAGTACTTTGATATTTTATGTATTCGCACTTTTCCTGCTTTGCAAAACAGAGACGAAGATTACGCAGAAACAATCATCAATCAGTTTATTAAATACGCAGGCGTGCCTGTTGTAAGTCTAGAAAGTGCAACACTGCATCCGCTTCAATCTTTAACAGATTTAATAACCATACAGGAATCGATAACTGCCACCCAGCTTATTAAAAAACCAAAAGTGGTATTAACCTGGGCGCCACATGTAAAAGCTTTACCACAATGTGTCGCTAATAGCTTTGCACAGTGGGCAACGGCTGCCAATTTTGCGGATGTTGTTGTTACGCATCCTGCAGGTTATGAACTTTCAGCAAGCTATACAAAAGGCGCCACCATTACCCACGATCAAGCTGCTGCGCTTGAAGGCGCTGATTTTGTGTATGTAAAAAACTGGAGTTCTTACAACGACTATGGTAAGGTTTTTTCTACCGATCCTGCGTGGATGTTAACGGCAAATACACTCAAGCATTCTAATAACGCAAAAGTGATGCACTGCTTACCCGTAAGAAGAAACGTAGAACTCTCTGATGAAATATTAGATAGCTCTAGCAGCCTAGTTACCAAACAAGCTGGCAACAGAGTTTGGGCTGCACAAGCGGTATTATCCACCATTTTATCTTCAAAAAAATAAGCGTGGAAAAAATATCCATTATAAAAATTGGTGGCAATATCATTGATAATGAAGTACATCTTGCTTCCTTTTTAAGTGCCTATGCGGCAGTAGAGGGAAAAAAGATTTTAATTCATGGTGGTGGTAAATTGGCCACTAAAATGGCCGCTGATTTAAACATACCACAGCAGATGGTTGATGGCAGAAGAATCACAGACGCTGCTACCCTTAAAATTGTAACGATGGTATATGCTGGCTACATCAATAAAAATATTGTAGCAGCGCTTCAATCAAAAAAGATGCATGCGCTTGGTATTTGTGGTGCAGATGCAAATATTGTAAGAGCGCATAAAAGAATACATGCCAATACCGATTATGGTTTTGTAGGTGATATCGACGCAGTCGACACAGAAAAAATAGTTCAATTATTAGAAGCAGGTCTATCACTTGTAATGGCACCCATTACACACGATGGGGCAGGACAACTATTAAATACCAATGCTGATACTATGGCGCAGGCCATTGCTACGGCACTCAGCAGTAAATATGAAGTATCTTTAGTGTATTCTTTTGAAAGAAAAGGGGTACTGTCATCTATAGCGGATGGTAATAGCGTTATACCTATTATTAATCCAGAAAATTATGCCAGTTTAAAAGCGAGTGGTCAAGTTAATGAAGGAATGATTCCAAAACTAGACAATGCTTTTGAAGCATTACAAAAAGGAGTAACTAGGGTTATTATTGGAGACGCTTTAGATATTGATCAACTCATTGCTGGCAAATCCGGCACCACCATTCAAAAAAATTAATAATTAAGTGGAGGCAAATAAAAATATATACGCATCAGCTGCAATTGCTTTATTGCAAAAGCTTATCGCGGCTCCTTCTTTTAGTAAAGAGGAGGACGCCACTGCGTCAATTTTATTTGATTACTTACAACATAATGGCGTAACGCCTAATAGACACCTCAATAATGTTTGGGCTACTAATAAACACTTTGATCCTACAAAGCCAACAATACTTTTAAATTCTCACCACGATACGGTAAAGCCTAATGCGGGCTACACAATTGATCCGTATGATCCTATTATTCAAGAGGGTAAATTATATGGATTAGGAAGTAATGATGCTGGCGCTTCGCTCGTATCATTACTACATGTTTTTTTACATTATTACACACTGGAACATTTAGCCTACAACATCATTTTTGCAGGCACTGCCGAAGAAGAAATTTCTGGAAAAAATGGTATTGAAAGTTTGGTGCCTCATTTGCCAGCTATTCATTGTGCTATTATTGGCGAACCAACTGCTATGCAATTAGCTGTAGCAGAGCGTGGCTTAATGGTATTAGACGTTGTGGTACCAGGCATTGCAGGGCATGCAGCTAGAGGCGAAGGGCAAAATGCAATTTATAATGCGCTACCTGTTATCGACGTTTTTAAAAATTTCAGGTTTTCAAAAGTTTCAGAATTATTAGGTCCGGTAAGTCAAACGGTAACCGTTATTGAAACAACCAATAAAGCGCATAATATTGTACCACCCGATTGTAAGCTGGTTGTAGATGTGCGTGTGAATGAGTGTTATACATTTGAACAAATTATAGCCGAGCTTCACGTACAAATAAATAATGCAGCGGTAACTGTAACGCCAAGAAGTACGCGTTTACAATCTTCGGCGATTGCATTAGATCATCCGCTTGTTAAAGCAGGGATAGCCATTGGTAGTAAGCCTTATGGCTCGCCTACAACATCAGATAAAGCACTTGTTTCATTTCCGGCTTTAAAAATGGGTCCTGGTGAATCTGCACGAAGTCATAGCGCAGATGAATTTGTGTTTGTTGAAGAAATTGAAATAGGCATACAAAAATATATTGAATTGTTAGATCAGGTGTTACTTCTTAAATAATAACTGCATAAAAACAGGAACGATGAAACTTTGGCAAAAAAATACAAATGTAGCAGCAGCAGTAGAAAATTTTACAGTTGGAAACGATCTGGCATTTGACGCCATGCTCGCGCCTTTTGATGTGCTTGGCTCGCTTGCACACGTGCGCATGCTTGCACAGGTTGGTTTATTAGAATCTTCAGAGGCAGAGTTAATTGACGCTGCATTAAAAAATATTTACAAACAGGTAATTACGCCTGGCTTTACATTGCCAGCCGGTGTAGAAGATATTCATTCTTATGTAGAACTCTTATTAACAGAGCAACTAGGTGATGCAGGTAAAAAAATTCATAGTGCGAGAAGTAGAAATGATCAAGTGTTAGTGGATTTAAAATTATACCTGCGTCATGAAATTATGGATCTTGTTGGAAGCGTTCAGTCTTTATTTACACTACTTCAAGCCCAAAGTGAAAAGTATAAAAATCATTTACTACCTGGTTATACGCATTTACAGCTTGCGATGCCCTCCTCATTTGGACTCTGGTTTGGCGCCTACGCCGAAAGTTTGGTAGACGATTTAATTACCTTGCAAAGTGCGTATAAAGTAGTTAACAAAAATCCACTGGGCTCTGCTGCTGGATATGGGTCATCATTTCCAATAAGTAGAAGTGTTACTACTGTTTTACTTGGCTTCGAAAATTTAAATTACAATGTGGTATACGCACAAATGGGCAGAGGTAAAGCAGAACGAATTACGGCCATGGCACTTGCAAATATTGCAGACACGCTTGCAAAAATGAGTATGGACGCCTGTCTTTACCTCAATCAAAACTTTGATTTTATTTCATTTCCCGCAGAGCTTACTACGGGATCAAGTATTATGCCGCATAAGAAAAATCCGGATGTATTTGAACTGATTCGTTCGCATTGCAACCGTATTAAAGCACTACCCAACGAGGTAATGTTAATGACGACTAATTTACCCTCTGGATACCATAGAGATTTACAACTTTTGAAAGAACATTTATTTCCAGCTTTTAAAACCTTACAGGATTGCCTTGCTATGGCACAACTCATGTTTGAGTCTATTCACGTAAAAGAAACTATTTTGTTAGACGAAAAGTATAAATATGCGTTTAGCGTTGAAGAGGTTAACAAGCTGGTTGTAAAGGGCGTTCCTTTTAGAGACGCGTACAAACAAGTTGGTATAGCTATCGAAAATGGGAATTTTCAGTACAGTACCTCTTTAAACCATACACATGAGGGAAGTATGGGTAATTTGTGTAATGATAAAATTGAAAAAATGATGCAAGAAGTGCTTGCTGGCTTTAATTTTGCTGTTGCTAGTAATGCAGTAGCCGCCTTACTAAATGACTAATTATTTATTTACATTTGATACTTAAACAACAATACATGAAACGACTTTTTATTTGTTTATTACTTGCTTCTTTTGGTGCCAATGCACAAGTTAAAAAAGCGGTAACTGCCCCAAAAACAGTAGCTAAACCTGCTGCTAAGCCTACCGTTGCATTAAAACCAGTAAATACTTTTAAAAATGGGGCCGATAGTGCTGGCTATGCACTCGGTGTTCGTATTGGTCAAAATTTAAAGGCGCAGGGGTTTGATGCAATTAACCTACCTAATTTATACCGTGCAATCGGTGATGTGTTTAGTGGTAAAGCTTCTGCATTACCAGAAGCGGTATTGGATAAGTGTATTGGTGAGTTTGTGCAAAAAGCAAACGAACAAAAATCGGCGGGTTCTAAAAAAGCAGCTGTAGCATTTTTGGCTGCCAATGCAAAAAAACCTGGTGTTGTAACCCTTCCTTCTGGATTACAATACATGGTTGTTAAAGCAGGTACAGATACTACTAAACCTAAGCTAACTGATAAAGTAAAATGTCATTACCATGGTACTTTATTAGATGGCAGCATTTTTGATAGTTCAATGGATCGTGGCGAACCGGTTGTGTTCCCTGTTAACGGTGTTATAAAAGGATGGCAAGAGGCTTTACAGTTAATGACCGTTGGTAGCAAGTGGAAATTATATGTGCCTTCAGATTTAGCATATGGCGATAGTTCTCCAAGTCCTTCGATTGGACCAGGTTCACTTTTAGTTTTCGATGTAGAATTAATTAGTATCGAAAAAGAATAATTTCTTTCATAAAATTAAGCCATGCGTTTTTTAAAATTTAGCAGTTCGTTTTCACTTACTTTAATAAGTATCCTGTTGATGGTGCTGCAAAGTTGCTCTCCTAATAATGTTACTATTCAAAATGAGTATAAACAATATTTTGATGAGACTGCAACAACAGGTTCTTTTGGACTTTTTGATAATGGATCTGGCCAGTTTTATATTTACAATCTAGCGCAGTTCAAAGATTCAAGTTTCACACCAGCTTCTACTTTTAAAATCGTAAATGCGTTAGTAGGACTTGAAACTGGTAAAATTGTAGATGAAAAAATGACAATCGATATTGATAGTATTGGTCCTGTTCGCATGGACTCAGCTTTTAAACAATCTGTGGTGCCCTACTTTAGAGAAGTGGCTCGACGTATTGGAAAAGACACTATGCAACACTGGTTAGATAGTTTACAATACGGCAATAAAAAAATGGGTACAGCTGTTGATTCTTTTTGGCTCAATAACAGTTTGCTTGTTACTCCCGATGAACAATTAGGACTTGTAAAAAAGCTCTATTTTGGACAGTTACCATTTCAAAAGCGGACCCAAGAAATCGTAAAAAAAGTGATGTTGCAAACGGCTAATACCCAATATGCAATCAGTTATAAAACGGGGCTTGGTTTCAAAAAAAATGGACAAGGCATTGCATGGGTAGTAGGATGGATTGAAGAAAACAAACACCCTTACTTTTTTGTTTTACAAATAGAAGGACCAGCCACAGTAGACCTAAAAAAGGCAAGACTCTCTGTGCTTAATGCCATATTAAAATCGCAAGGATTTTTTGAAGGAAAAAGATAACCCTACTACAATACGTTTTATGATGCAATATTACTGCCCTTCTTTAACACAAATAAGTCGTCTTAAAACTAGAGAAGTGACCATTGGTCAACTCAAAATTGGTAATGGTCATCCTATACGTGTTCAAACCATGACCACCACTGATACGCTTGATACTATGGCTACCGTAGAGCAAACCATTAGATGTATCGAAGCCGGTGCCGAACTTGTTAGAATCACGGCACCAAGTAAAAAAGAAGCAGAAAATTTATTGAATATAAAAAATGAATTGCGCCGAAGAGGATATGATACGCCCATTGTTGCTGATATTCATTTCACGCCCAATGCGGCAGAAATTGCTGCGCGCATTGTAGAAAAAGTGCGGATCAATCCAGGTAATTATGTTGATAAGAAAAAGTTTGAACTCATCGAATATTCTGATCAAGATTATGCCGAAGAAATAGAAAGAATTACAGAAAGGTTTACCCCGCTCGTGTTAATTTGTAAGGAACATGGAACGGCGATGCGCATTGGAACCAATCATGGATCACTCAGTGATCGTATCATGAGTAGATATGGTGACACGCCCATGGGTATGGTTGAAAGTGCCATGGAATTTTTACGTGTTGCAAGGGCTAATGATTATCATAACATTGTGCTTAGCATGAAGGCCAGTAATCCGCAGGTAATGGTGCAGGCTTACAGATTACTGATACAACAAATGCAACTTGAATTCAATGAATGTTATCCCCTACATTTAGGTGTAACAGAAGCGGGTGATGGTGAGGATGGACGTGTAAAAAGTGCTGCAGGCATTGGTACTTTGTTAGAGGATGGCATTGGTGATACGGTTCGTGTAAGTTTAACAGAGGATCCTGAATTTGAAATTCCGGTATGTAGAGATCTTGTAAAACGGTATACACATCCCACAAATTCCGATATCAATAATACGATTGCAGGCGTTATTCCACCGGTCCAAAAACTTAGCTATGACCCTTTTGTATATAAGCGTAGATCTAGTGTAGCGGTTTCTAATGTAGGCGCGTCACAAGTACCTGTTGTTATTGCAGAATTTAGCAAGATTGAAAAAATTGAACCATCACATTTAACATCTATTGGTTATACCTATGATGCGGTTACCGATAAGTGGAATATAGGGGACCAAGCAGCTGATTATATTTTTACTGGGCATCAGCTCATAGATTTTGAATTACCCGGCACTTTAAAAGTGATTGTATATCCTGCCACTTGGGCTGCACAAAGCAGTTCCGATAAGTATATACCAATATTTGATATCGCAGGTTACGATAGTGAAACACGTAAGCATCCAAAGCAAAACTTTGTTATGATGGATTGCTTTAGTGATGAAACGCCGATCAATGATTTTACACATTTAGATGCGGTTGCAAATGACCCTACTGTTATTTTGTGCTTGAGTAGTAAACATAAAAATGCAATGCCTGCCATGCGACGCATGTTTATGGCACTTCAAGAAAAGCAAATAAACAATCCGGTGGTGATTACGATTGATAGTGACTGGAACACTACAGATGAGCACCTCATTCATTTTGCCACAGAAGCTGGTGCGCTTTTATTAGATGGCTTTGGAGATGGACTTTGTTTTGGCTTAACATCAAAAAGCTATGACGCACAAACAGCTAATGCTTCTAAAGATACGAGTGGTAGAAATTATAATTCAAATGCTAGCGTAGAGGCATTTATCAATGCTACTGCATTTACCATATTACAAGCTACGCGTACGCGTATTTCTAAAACCGAATATATTTCTTGCCCTAGTTGCGGTAGAACCTTGTTTAATTTACAGGAAACAACTGCTAAAATTAGATCTGTCACCAACCATTTAAAAGGTGTTAAAATTGCTATCATGGGATGCATTGTAAATGGTCCTGGAGAAATGGCAGATGCCGATTTTGGTTATGTGGGAAGTGGCCCAGGAAAAATCACACTCTATAAAGGCAAGGAAGTTGTCAAAAAAAATGTAGATAGTGAGATTGCCGTGTATGAACTCATACATTTATTAAAAGAACATGATGCATGGGTTGATCCTGCTTAATATAATAACACATGTATCTAGTTGTTTATTCCATATTTTATTTACTATCATTACTGCCGCTGCGTGTATTGTATATTTTATCTGACGGCATCTATGGTATTCTATATTACATCATTGGTTACCGAAAAAAAGTAGTGCGTCAAAATTTAATCATTGCTTTTCCGGAAAAATCTGATCTTGACAGAAAAAAAATTGAAAAAGCTTTTTACCATCAATTTGTAGACACGTTTATTGAAGCCATTAAGCTCATTAGCATGACTGAGAAAGAGTTTAGTAAAAGGTTTTCAATTGATATTGAAGTGCTTAATAATTTGTATGCTACCGGACAAAATGTCCAATTGGTAGCTGGCCATTTTTTTAGTTGGGAATTTGCAAACCTTGGTATTGCAAAACAATCGGCGTATCCATTTATTGGTGTATACATGCCACTTTCCAATAAAGTAATTGATAAAATCATGTTCAAAATGAGAAGTCGTTTTGGTACGATTTTAATTCCTGCATCTGAGTTTCGAAATAATTTCCAAAAATATGCAAGCGGAAGGTATGCCCTTGCGCTCGTGGCAGACCAAAACCCAGGCAGGTTAGATCGTGCGTTTTGGGCCAAATTTTTTACCAAACCTGCTCCATTTGTGTTAGGTCCAGAAAAAGGGGCGCGTGCCAGTAATGCCGCTGTTGTATTTGTTGATTTTTATCCTATTAAAAGAGGTTATTATAAAGCAGAATTAGAACTTGTAACAACGGCTCCAAATTATTATAAAGAGGGGGCACTGACAAAACTATTAATAGAAAAAATTGAAGGTTCTATTCGTAAAAGACCTTCTAATTATTTGTGGAGTCATCGCAGATGGAAATGGGCCAACGAGGCAGAAAAATACGCACACCTCATGGTTTAATTTTAGTTGTAATAGCGTTCGATTAGATTACGCTTTTACTTCTTCTGCAATAGCGGTTTCCTCAATGTCAAATTTATCTGAGAGTTCGCTAATTGCTTTAAATCCTCCTATTACGTTTCTGATATTATGTATGCCTTGTCTTTTGATAAGTGAAGAAGCAATCACACTTCTGTATCCACCAGCGCAGTGAATATAAATATTTTGATTGTCGTCAAAATTAGCCATGCTTGCAGGATCTGTTAATTCATCTAATGGGATGGTTAATGCTTCTTTGATATGACCTTTATCAAACTCCGAAGTTTTTCTAACATCTACAATCACCATGTTTGGATCAAATGGGAGGTCCATGGCAAGTTCGTCGGCTTCAACATCAATAATTAAATCGATTGGTTCGCCTTCTTTTGCCCATGCATCAAAGCCACCTGCTAAATGTCCAATCATATTTTCAAATCCAACACGCGCAAGCCTAACAATAGATTCTTTTTCGGTACCTGGTTCACAAACAAGAAGTATCGCTTTATCAAATGGTAAAATACTCCCAGCAAATTCTGCAAAACGGCCTTCTAAGCCAATGCTTATTGCGCCAGGAATAAAACCTTGTGTAAACAAAGTCGCATTTCTAGTATCTAAAATAACGGGTTCAAATGTTGTTATTTGTTCTTTGAAAGCTGCAACGGTTAATGCTTTTAAACCATTTGCTAAAACAGTATCTAAACTTTCGTAGCCTTCCTTATTAATTTTGGCGTTGATCGGAAAATATTGAGGTGGCGCAGCAAGTCCATCCGTTACTGCGATTATAAAGTCTTCTTTTGTTTGTGGTTGTAAGGCGTAGTTGGTTTGTTTTTGCGTACCAATAGTGCTAAAAGTTTCGGAACCTAAATTTTTACCGCAACTACTCCCAGCTCCATGTGCCGGATAAACAATGACATCATCAGCTAGGGGCATTATTTTTTCATGTAAGCTGTCATACAACATACCGGCTAAATCTTCGATGGTTATTTCGTTGTCCTTTTGCGCTAAATCGGGTCTTCCCACATCACCTACAAAAAGCGTATCACCTGTAAAAATAGCGTGGTCTTTTCCGGCCTCATCTTTAAGTAAATAACAACTGCTCTCTAGTGTGTGTCCGGGCGTATGAAGTACTTGTAGTGTTGTATCACCTATCTCAAAAACTTGTTTGTCTTTTGCTACGGTAACTTCAAATTTTGTAACTGTATTTGGCCCATACACAATGCTAGCGCCAGTTGCAGCAGCTAAGTCTAAGTGGCCGGAAACAAAATCGGCATGAAAGTGCGTTTCAAAAATATATTTGATTGTAGCATTTCTTTGCTTTGCAAGTTGCAGGTACGCATCAATATCCCGTAAAGGGTCTATGATGGCAGCAATGCCATTACTCTCAATATAGTAAGCTGATTCGGAAATACAGCCTGTATACAGTTGTTGTACAAACATGATGAAATAAAAATACTACCCTACGAGTGTTTCCACAAATCCTACAACTTCTGCTAAACGCGTATAGTTGACAGAATAAAAAATAAACTTGCCTTCTCTGGTAGTTGCAACAATACCAGCTCTTCTTAAGATGGCTAGATGTTGAGATGCTACAGATTGTTCGAGTCTAAGTTTTACATAGATTTCGGTAACCGTCATTTTCTGACTTTCGTCTAGTAATTTGATGATTTGTTGACGAAGCTTGTGGTTAATGGAGCGAAGTATCAGTGCTGCTTTTTTGGCATGCAAAAAATCAACTTTTACAGGCGCTTTTCCATTATTTAAAACCACTGATTGTAATGAGTTGCTCATGACAATAAAGAGTTATTGGGGGGTTAATAAACTTAATTGCAATGTGAAGATACACTAAGAAAATGATAATGTAGAAATAACTTATGATAAATAAATTTAATTTGGAAAAGGATGAAGTAATACTTAATCAGGCTTTTCGCGTATCATGAAAGGCTTTGATATAAAGCGGTTCGCTATAGGCGAGGTCTAAAAAATCGGCTAAAGTGAAGGCGTTTTCGGTTAATGCTAGCATGTCTGACGCTCCATAGTTAAGATTTGTGTCAAAATGAGCATTTGGATGCTGGCAAATGGCCTTAAATTTTTCGGCCCCGTCTCCCACAAATAAAATAGGCTCTTTGGCGAGCTCGTTTTCAAAAGATTGAGCATCTAAAATGATGGCGGTGCTAGGTGTTGAAGGCGTTAAATTTTGCGCATAAATACCTGTAAAAACTTCCATTCTTCTGGCGTCTAATAACGCGCAAATAGACGATTGGTGGTTGGGAAATTTAAGTTTTGCCGCCGCAGCCATAATTTGAAGGGTATTGATACCTATCAGTGGCTTGCCAATGGCGTAAGCTATACCTTTTGCAGTTGCCATACCAACACGAAGGCCGGTGTAACTGCCTGGCCCCAAACTAATGGCTATGGCGTCAATACTACTTAATGCATTGCCAGTTTGCTTGCATAATGTTTCAATGGCAGGTTGCATAAAACTAGCATGACTTTTTTGGTCGCTTGTTTCTAGGCATGCCATTACCGCTCCGTCTTTACTCAAGCAAACACTCGCGTGCGCTGTTGCAGTGTATATGAGTAAAAATGTTGCCATGATGATTAGATTACAAATTTTGTTTATTGCTTATTTGCAAATTTAGGTTGGCAAACTCATAGAAAATCATCAACTTGCTTAAACTTTAAAATAAAAAGATGCCTAAAGAAATTATTCAAACAAATTTGGCGCCTGCGCCAATTGGTCCATACAATCAAGCTGTTAAAGCCAATGGTTTTATTTTTATTAGTGGTCAAATTCCAATTGATCCAGCAACAGGTGAAACAGTAACTACTGGTATTGAGGATGAGACACATATGGTAATGAAAAACATTGCAGCTATTTTAGCGGAAGCAAAAATTTCATTTAGTCATATTGTTAAAACCACCATTTTACTAAGTGATATGTCGCTTTTTCCAAAAGTAAATGAAGTGTACGGCAGTTATTTTACGGATATGCCTCCAGCGCGTGAAACCTTTGCTGTTAAAGGGTTGCCAAGGGGTGTGAATGTAGAGATTAGCACTACCGCGGTAGTTGAATTATAATCATTCGTTTGCTGTAAGCGTATAGGTGGTAGCACATTCAATGGTATGATGTGGCTCAATAACTATAAGTCCAATGCCATTATTAAAACTATCAGGAGCGCTCGTTAAATTTTCTATCGCAATACTTTTTCTGTGCGGTGGCGTGTAAATTTGTAAGTAAGGATACTGTTTATCCGGCGTTATTGTTAATAATACTGCATCGTTTTTTAAGGTGCAACTTTGCTTCGTTTCCGAATGATGATCTAGTAAAAAACAATTGTCTAAAAAAACACCTTCCATTTTTTGTCCATTCACAAAGCGGTTATCTTCAATGGTATTACCGGTAGGTAATAGGTCTTCACTAAATTCAAGTTGCTTGTTTGTTGTAAATGAAAGCGTTGCGCTATCAATGGTTTCACCCATCATAAAATAAGGATGCCATCCATCTGAAAAAGGAATAGCGCTGCTATGGTTATTGGTAGCTGTTGTAAAAACCTGTAGCGTATTGCCACTGGTGAGTTTCCATTTTACATGTAGTGTAAATGGAAATGGGTAACCAGGATCTGTTCCTTGATAGTGATGGCTAAATATAACAGACGCCTCCGTTGCCGTTGATTTAGTATCTGTGATATTGAATGCAGCGTTAAAGAGGAGTCCGTGTATGGCGTGTTCGCCCAAATAAAAACCTCCTGTAGTATATTCTTTTTGATCGAATGTATACTTGCCATGTTGAAGCCTGCAAACAAAGGGGCTTAATTTGGAACTTTTAAATCCAGCGGTAGCGTTTGCTACAGCATCGTTGATACTCGTAAATCCATCAATGCCATTAATGATTCCAGTTTTTGTGGTTATCATAAAGGCATTTAAAAGCGCACCAAACGAATAAAGTTGGACACGGGTGCCTGACCCCTGGTCTTGAAGTTCCACTACCTCATAACCGCTTTCATGACTTGTAACTACCTTAAACTGCATAGAATCTATTTGGATGCAAATTAAAGCCTTAAGCTACAAAAAAGGCCTCGATTTAAAAACTAACAATTGTTAATATTATGTCTGTAAAGTATTATTTTTGCGGCTGAATCGGATGTAGCTATGAACAATGCCAATAAGCACAAAATAAGAATTGTAACCGCTGCTAGTTTATTTGATGGACATGATGCTTCTATCAATATCATGCGCCGAATTTTACAAGCACAGGGTGCCGAAATTATTCATTTGGGTCATAATAGAACAGCCCAAGAAATTGTTTCCTGCGCCATCGAGGAAGATGCACAAGCCATTGCTGTAACAAGTTATCAGGGTGGACACATCGAGTTCTTTAGTTACATGCGTGATTTATTAGTCGAAAATGGTTACGGACATATAAAAATATTTGGCGGGGGTGGCGGTACTATTTTACCAGAGGAGATTGAACAGTTGCATGCATACGGAATTACAAAAATTTATTCGCCGGATGATGGAAGACGTTTGGGACTGGAGGGTATGATTAAAGAATTAATTGCTACATCAGATTTTGAAGTTGAAGACAAAGGAGATTTTAGTAACCCGTTTACATTAGGTGGTCCCATCGATGTTAGAAATGTTGCAAGAGCTATTACAAGATTAGAAAATCAGGACAGCCATGAAATAAAATCGCAACCATCTACTACTCAAATTCCTGTTTTAGGAATAACCGGCACAGGTGGCGCCGGTAAAAGTTCTATTACAGATGAAATTGTAAGACGTTACTTGTATTTATTTCCAAGTAAAACAATTGCTGTTATTTCTGTTGATCCATCCAAGAAAAAAACAGGCGGTGCACTACTCGGTGACCGCATTAGAATGAACGCCATAGCGCATCCTAGGGCTTATATGCGCAGTATGGCTACGAGGTCAGAAAATGTTGCGTTGAGTAAACATGTATCAGGCGCTATTGATATTTGTAAAGCCGCAGGTTACGATTTTATTATTTTAGAATCGGCGGGTGTTGGACAAAGTGATGCTTCTATTATTGATTACTGTTCGGTGAGTATGTATGCTATGACACCAGAATATGGAGCGGCATCACAACTAGAAAAAATAAACATGATTGATTATGCAGATATTATTTGCATGAACAAATTTGATAAGTCTGGTGCAAAAGATGCACTACATGATGTGCGAAAGCAGTACAAGCGTAGTCATCAATTGTGGGATGCTGCAGACGAAACACTTCCTTTAGTAGGCACTATTGCGGCGCAGTTTAATGACCCTGGTATTCATAAGCTAGTAGATTTAATTTTTGAAACAGTGGCTATTAAAACTGGCATTGTTTTTACACCAACCGCTCATGTTAATAGTGTTTCAGAGGAACTAAAAAAAGTAGCACAGCAAGCGCCTATTATTCCTGCCAATAAAGTGCGTTACCTCGCTGAAATAGCTACTAGTAATAGGTCTTATGATGTTTGGGTACTAGAACAAGTAGCACTTGCAACAAAACTATATCAGTTAAACGGAACCCTTGAAATACTTGACACTCATAAAAATGATATTGCTGTAAACGAGGTTACAAAAGCAAAAGAAAATATTGTAGCGGCGCTTGATCCAAATTGTAAAGTATTAATTGACAACTGGCCATCTGTTGTAGAAAAATACACTGCTGATTTTTTAACCTATACCATCAGGGATAAAAATATTTCAATACCACTTACTACTACATCTCTTAGTGGCAGTAAAATTGCAAAAGTAATGCTGCCTACTTACTCCGATAGTGGTAGTATTTTAAAATGGCAGTTACAAGAAAATGTACCTGGAAAATTTCCGTTCACGGCTGGTGTATTTGAACTTAAAAGAGAGGGCGAAGACCCTACCCGAATGTTTGCTGGGGAAGGATGCCCGGAAAGAACCAATAGAAGGTTTCATTATGTTTCTGTAGATCAACCAGCGATTCGTTTGTCTACTGCATTTGATAGTGTTACATTATATGGTGAAGATCCTGCAACCCGCCCCGATATTTTTGGGAAAATTGGAAATAGCGGTGTTAATATTGCCACTATCGATGATGCTAAAAAATTATACAGCGGCTTTGATTTGTGTGATCCAAAAACATCGGTAAGTATGACCATTAATGGTCCCGCTCCAATTATTTTAGCATTTTTTATGCATACTGCCATTGATCAACTTTGTGAAAAATGGATTGCTTCTAATAATGCAGAGCACCTTGTTCAAAAGGCATTGCAAACAAAATATGGTTCTTTGGCTGCTCCACATTATGCGGTTTCAGATAGTGGGGGTAAACTACCTGAAGGCAATCGTGGACTTGGACTTCAACTACTAGGATTAAGTGGCGATGAAGTGTTGCCTCCCGATGTGTATGCAACTATAAAAGCACAAGCATTGTCTAGTGTGCGCGGCACGGTGCAAGCAGATATATTAAAAGAAGACCAGGCTCAAAATACCTGTATTTTTTCTACTGAGTTTGCGCTTAAATTAATGGGTGATGTGCAGTCTTATTTTATCACGCATAAAGTACAAAACTTTTATAGTGTAAGTATTAGTGGGTATCATATTGCGGAAGCAGGCGCCAATCCTATTACGCAGCTTGCTTTTACACTTGCCAATGGTTTTACCTATGTAGAATATTATTTAAGCAGAGGTATGCATATCGATGATTTTGCACCTAACTTATCTTTTTTCTTTAGCAATGGTATGGATCCCGAATACAGTGTGATTGGTAGAGTGGCCCGCAGAATTTGGGCAAAAGCCATCAAATTAAAATACAAAGGAAACGAGCGTTCTCAAAAATTAAAATACCACATTCAAACAAGTGGTAGAAGCTTGCACGCGCAAGAAATTGATTTTAATGATATCAGAACAACACTCCAAGCCCTCTATGCCATTTATGATAACTGTAATAGCCTTCACACAAACGCTTACGATGAAGCTATTACAACCCCTACAGAGGAGAGTGTTAGAAGGGCGATGGCCATTCAACTCATTATTAATAAAGAATTAGGCGCAGCAAAAACTGAAAATTTTATACAAGGTAGTTTTGCCATTGAAGCCTTAACAGATTTAGTAGAAGAAGCGGTGCTCATTGAATTTGAAAAAATCAGTGAAAGAGGTGGGGTATTAGGAGCTATGGAAAGAATGTACCAGCGTAATAAAATTCAGGAAGAAAGTATGTATTACGAAACGCTTAAACATACTGGTGAACTTCCAATTGTTGGTGTAAATAGTTTTTTAAATAAAAAGGGAAGTCCTACTATTTTACCAACCGAAGTGATTCGCTCTACAACCATCGAAAAGGATAGACAAATTGAAAATTTACAAGCTTTTTGGAAGCGTAACGAGCTTGTAGCGCCTGCCAAAATTGCCTCCTTAAAAAAAGCGGCTATCGCAGGTGAAAACTTGTTTGAATCGCTAATGGACGCTGTTAAATACTGCTCTTTAGGGCAAATAACGGAAGCCTTATACGAAGTAGGCGGGCAATATAGAAGGAATATGTAGTTGCACCGTTATTTTTTTTAACTTAGGGCTCTAAATAAATTTTTGTATGCGTTCAATGTTGATTCGTACCCTTTTTTGCGCTATCATTCTCCTTCCAACTTTATTAATGGCACAGGGTCGCCGAATGGATACCACCATGAAAGTAGGTAAGGCTGGCTTTCGTGTTAACTGCTACAATAAATCATCTGAAAAAAATCCAATCACCATTTACCCAGTAGGCTTTGAAAGTGAAGCGCGTGATTTTAGTTTTGAGTTAAAAGGTGTTTTAATCGGCGCAGAAGTAGATGATTTAAACAAAGATGGTTTTCCTGAATTACTACTATATGTTGCTTCTATCGATTCACTGAATAAAAGTTCAGTAATTGCCATTAGTTCTCAAGAAAATAAATCGGTAGCACCCATCGTTTTTCCGGATATTTTAGATGATCCAAGACTTAGAGATGGGTACAAGGGTTCCGATAAGTATATGCTTTTAGAAGGTGTTTTAATGCGGACTTACCCACTATATGAAAAAGATGCAAACGGGGTGCAGCAACCAACAGGTAAAATGCGCCGATTAATGTACCGAGTAGCACCCGGTGAACAAGGCACTTTAAAATTTGTAGTAGCTAGATTTTATGATTTTCAAAAAAAGTAATCTTACCTACCCTGAACAATCGTGATTTTTGTAGCAATTTTTTCTACACCACTATCGTCTCTGCAAATAATTAAATAAATACCACTGGCTACTTTTACCCCATTCGTATTTTTTCCATCCCAAATGGCTTGACCACCTAGTGCTCTGGTTTGATATACAAGTGCGCCGTATAAGTTGGTTATTTTTACAAGGGCATTATTTGTTAAACCTCTAATAGCTATACTGCCACTATATCCTGGCGGAACAGGATTGGGGAATACAAGTACTTTTTCTTGTGTACTTACGGGTTCTGTTGCTGTACTTCTAAAACTGCAGAGTCCATTATTAGTAGCGATAAAAACCTCACCAGTAAGCGGGTCTACAGATATTTTAGAAATATCATTGCCTAGTAATGGACTATTGCTAGAAGAAAATCTATAAATAACTTTTTCGCCGGTAGCGCTAATTAACCAAACGCCATTTTTTGTGCCAATCCATTTTCTGTCGGCACCATCAACGGCAATGGTTTGTACATTTTCATCCTTAAATAAAAGTCCGGCAAATCTATCTTGCTGTACAACTGGTAATAGTGCATCGCAACCGGCTGGCGTAAAAATATTTTCGGCGCACTGAATAATTCCGATACCCTTGTCTGTACCAATCCAAATAAATCCATTTTTATCTTTTGCTATGCAGTTCACTTGGTTGCTTGGTAAATTACCAAGTCCTGCTCCTGCTTTGTATTGTTTCCATTTGTCGTCGGCGCTGGATGTTAATGAATTTCCAGGATGATATACAAGTAGCCCATTTGCATTTTTGGTAGTACACCATATTTGTGATGCCTCATCTATTGCTAGTGCACCTGCATCAGTTACACCAAATGGGTTCGTAAAACCAGTCCATTTTCCATCGGGCTGTTTTACATGAAGTGAAATAGTGGTACCGAGGTTGCTTACCCAACTATTTCCTTTGGTATCACCTGCTACACCACTTGTAAAACAGGTATTGTTTGCTGCACCCTTAAGGCTGCTATTTTGCGGATTAAAAATTTGAAGTTTGTTATTATGCCACTGTGCCACACCCTTTTGCGCAGTAGTAAGCCAAACGCTGTTGTCATAGTTGTTTGTTGTAATGGATTGAACCCCTGTAAGGGTATCTAAACCGTTTTGTTTTTGGTTAAGCCATTTTCCATTTTCTAAAATAAATATACCCGGTGTTGTATTGGAAGCTGCTATAATAGCAGTGCTTGTAGCTTCCAGTGCTGAGGTGATTTGACCTGCAGGTCCATTCGGAACAATACTTGTAAAGGTTTTATTTGTAGGATCTAATTTAAAAAGGCCTGAAGCACTATCTCCAATCCAAATACTTCCATTAGAAAACATACATGTACTTGGATGGTTTAAAATGCCAGCTTGTTCAAAAACCAATAAATTGGGATTGTCAATAGCGCTGTGATAGATGAATGCTCTTTTTGTTAGCACATTGGTTGTGCCTATCGTTATTTTTTGCTCGTTAAACTGCCAAGTTTTAATTTGCTCTGATGTCTTATAAAATAAAGTAGTTGTTGAATTAGGTTGAATGAGTAGTAGGCTATCATTTTTTTCAATAATGAGTCCAGTGGGCGCACTACTTATTTTTTTTATTGGGGCAAGCATCCCAGCGCCATAAAAAATAGTCCAAGATTTTGCATCAGCGAGGTTTGTATTGGATAAGGGCGATTTATAAATGCCAGTACTTGTAGCAGTATACCAAAAATTACTGTCTTTGGTTATTGAAAAAACTTCGATCGAACTTCCATTAGGACCTAAAATCCAGCTTTCTTTGATTTCATATTTTGATACATTAATGACTACAACGCCAATGTTGGTAGACACATAAGCCATTCCTTTATCACAATAAATAGAATTGATGGTTTTAATGTTACTCGTTCTTACAAGGTCATATATATTTTTAACAAGACCTCCTTTAATAACATCAATATTGTTATTGGTATAGGCAACAACAAGCTGTGCTGTTTCACGATCCCACTCAATAGTAGCTATTGAAGCTTCCGACAAGCCAGTTAACTTATTAAAGTATTCAAAACCGCCCGTATTATTGTCACTAAAAATAGCTTCCTTGGTTGCGGTATATATTTTATCTCCCTGTACTACCTGCAAAGCGGCTGTGTAGCTGTGGTGCACACGCCAGTTACCAATAGGAGGCGCCTGTGAAAATGCTTGTATGGTAAGCAACCAACAGCCAATAAAAAATAGACTCCGCTTTATCCCTAACATGAATTAAAATTAATTCATAAAAACTATAGTTCTGCCAAGTTATTTTTGATGGCAAATAATGCGAGGCCAACCCTGGTTTTAACGTCTAATTTTTTAAATAGATGATCCCTGTAGGTGTCTACTGTGCGCGGGCTAATAAACATGATATCGGCTATTTCTTTGTAGGTTTTGTCAGAACAAACCCAACCCATAAAAGCTTTTTCTTTTTCTGTTAGCTGATTCACTTGGTCTTGTTGTTTTTTGAGCGTCGATTCGTCACCAATGTAGTGTATGAGTTTATCAGAAACCATATCGTTACTAAAATAGCCGTATTTTTTAATTTCATTAAATGCGGTGTAGAGTAACATGGGTTCCGAATTTTTTAATAGATACCCATGACAGCCGTTTTTTAACATTTGAATAATGGCATAGTCATTGTCGTACATGCTCAGCGCAATCATTTTAGTATCAGGTAGATTTTTGCGGATCCACTGCGCGGTTTCATATCCATCCATTTCTGGCATATTGATATCAAGGAGCACAATACTTGGTGGCTTGTTTGGTTTAAGGGCCTCTATAAAGCGCTTCCCATTTTCTGCTTCAAGTATTACTTTATAACCCTTGAATCCTGCAATCATATTGGCTAGCCCAGCCCGCATGAGGCGGTGATCATCTACAATGGCAATGGATATCATGAGCACCGGGCACTTTAATAATAGTGCATGGCAGTAAGGTAACCTATTTTATTGGATTGCGCTATAGATGGCTTCTTGAATATTAGGTCGCACATTTAATCTTCCAAATTTGGTATTGTTTCTTGTGGGAGAAACCCTGCTAGATAAGAAGATATAAACCAGTTGCTTTGTGGGATCCACCCAAACGCATGTGCCCGTAAATCCAGTGTGACCATAGGTTTCAGGAGATACGCTTTTAGAAGGGTAGGCTTCTTTTCTGGTGGCATTGTCTTTTTCAGGTTTATCAAATCCCAATCCTCTTCTAGAAATATTAGAACTGTAAGCGGTAAATTTTTGAATGGTAGACTTTTTGAAATAACGCTTGCCGTTAAATACACCACCATTTAATAGCATTTGATACAGCTTTGCTAAATCATAGGCATTACTAAAGAGTCCTGCATGTCCAGCTACGCCACCAAACATGGCAGCACCTTCGTCATGTACATCGCCATGCATTTGTTGTGCTCTAAAATGTGCTTCAACTTCGGTGGGTACAATTTTACTGAGTGGCATTTTTGCTGTTGGTAAAAAACCGGTGCTATGCATGCCAAGCGGGGTATAAAAAGTTTCGTTCACATAGGCATCTAAACCCATGCCAGTAACAGATTCAACCACTTTTCCTAAAAAAATAAAATCGTTGTCGCTGTATACATATTTGCCACTTGTAGGCGTGCTACTTGATAAAATACGCGTGTACATAGTGTCCTGCCAATCGTTTCTTAGGTATACATTTTCTGCTACACGCACCGAAAATTTTGACGAAGCCGTCGTAGAAAAAAAGTTAGGTGCAGGTTTATTCGTAACAGGATCCAATACTTCTTTATAAAAAGTAATGAATGGTACAAGTCCTGCTTGGTGTAATAAAAGGTCTGAAATTTTGATAGATGCCTTGTCTGAACCACGTACCCAAGGAATATAATCACCAATGGTTTTATTTAGTTTTACTTTTTTGGTTTCAACAAGTTTCATGATGGCAACCGTAGTTGCAGAAATTTTTGTTACAGAAGCCAAATCAAATACCATATCTGTTTGCATGGGAACACTGTTATTGTAATTGCTGTTACCAAATGCTTTATTGTAAACAACCTTTCCGTTTTTGGCAACCAGTACCACGCAGCCAGGAATGGCAGCACTATCAATAGCTGCTTTTGCAATGCTGTCAATTTTTTGAAGTCCAGCACTACTCATGCCTACTTCTTCTGGAACAGCTGTACTAAAATAGCTTGCCGTTTCGATGCCGCTACCAAAGCTAAAATTTTCACAAACCGTAACAGGTAATTTACCTTCTGGTTGTGTATTGCCTTGTAATAATTGCATGCCTGCTTTTTGTGTGATCTCATCATCTTCATAACAAACTACGACGTTGTTTGCGCCGCACAAATTCGCAATTGCGTACGGATTTCCAAAACAAAAATTGATCGTATTTGAGCCTTGAAGTTTTGATAGTAAATCAATGGCATTAGCCGATATGCCAAAATTATTGGCTGGACGTCTATTAAAATTATGCATCCCAACTATAACAGCGTCATAACTACTTGTTAGTTTAGCAATGCTATCTACCCTATTGGTGCTATCTGCAAAATCGAACAATACAATATCTGCATTGTAAGCCTCTTTGACGCTAGCAGCAAAAATATTTTCTTTATTGATGCCAATACCAACGTACAGTGTTTTTGTGTTTTTTGCTTGTAACGGTAATAATTTTTTATTCTCAAGTTTTAAAACAGTCAATGCTTTTTTAGCTAGTATTTCTTTAAGTGCATTGGTAGACGCGTTTAAGTCTGCTGCTATATTTGCCGTATCAATGGGTTGTAAATTTGCGAGTCCTAAATTGTATTTAGCACGTAATACTTTTTTAACTCTTTCGTTAAGGTCTTCCCAGCTTAGTTTTCCGGCCGCAATGGCTTCTTTTACTTTTTCAATACTTCCCTCAATATCGCCAGGTAAACATAGCATATCATTACCTGCAATTAAAGACATAACAGAAGCTTCTCCCTTAGGAAAAAATTTACTGACGCCTTTCATTTCAAGTGCATCTGTAAACGTAATGCCATTATATCCAAGCTCTTTACGTAATAAATTTTGTACTGCAATAGCAGATAGTGATGTTGGTAAATTGGTTGTGGTATCTAATGCAGGAATAGAGAGGTGTGCCATCATAACACTACCCACGCCCGCTTTTATCATTTCTTTAAAAGGATATAATTCTAGAGAATCAAGCGACCCTTTTGATTTTAAAATGATGGGTAAATCATAATGCGAGTCTACGGCTACGTCTCCGTGTCCTGGAAAATGTTTAGCACATGCCATCACATTAACGTCCTGCATACCGCGCATATATGCTACACCATATTGTGACACTTTGTATTTATCTTCTCCAAAACTTCGATCGTTGATCACAGGGTTTTTTGGATTGTTGTTAATGTCTACATCCGGCGCATAATTGACTTGAATACCAATGCGCTTGCACTGCTCACCCACGATACGGCCAAACTCATAAATAAGTTTTGCATCATTAACAGCACCCATCATCAGTTGTCTTGGAAAATTAATAACGCTATCAAGGCGCATGCCAAGCCCCCACTCGCCATCAATAGCAATCATGAGTGGCGTTTTAGCCAGTGATTGATAGGCGTTGGTTAACACAGCTTGCCTAACAGGTCCGCCCTGAAAAAAACACAAACCGCCTACATTAAATTTGGTTACTAAATCTGTAACTTCTTTTACATGCGCTTCACCCAAATTACTATGTGCTCTTACAATCATAAGTTGTGCAATACGCTCTTCGGGGGTTAATTTATTAAACTGAGCGGTTACCCAAGTTTCAGATGCCTCTGATTTTTCCGAAAATCGTTGCGCTTTACTAGAAAAAAGGGAGCATCCTAAAATTGTAATGAGTAAGAATTTTTTCATGGCCATGTATTGAGTGCCACAATGTAAGATTTCTAGCAATTTATTGGGTAGGTAGGGGCAAAAAAAAGGTCGCAAGAGACAAGCTTTTGCGACCTTTTATATTATTTATGAATTTTATGCTTCTGTTTCGTCTTCAGGCTCTTCGGTTAATTTGATTTCAATGTTGTTCGCCTTTAAAATACTAAACCATTTTACCATCTTTTTCATATCACTAGGATATACACGGTCAAAGTCCATGTCGGCATATACTTTTTTAAAGTAAGCGACAATAGCTGCAGGGTCTTTTTCTGAAGGAAGGGCCTCTTTTGAAGCCAACATGGTTTGAAAAAGCTCCACCAAATTGATATTATCACGAACGGTATACACTTCGATACTTTCTAGGTGCGAGAAATTGTGCACTCTACTACTTACAAACTTTGTGGTTTGATCTTCTAATGACTTTACGATGGCACCATCTGTTTTGCTCGCCACCATTTCAAATAGACCACTAAGGCCAGAAATTGATACTAAATTACTATACTCCATATGCTTTGTTTACGTTGTGCAAAGTAAAGGTAAAATCAGGTTAAAATACCACTAAATCGTTTTTGCTGCTTCCTGTAACGCCAAATCAAGTCGAGATTTCAGTGTTTCGTAATCGGTATAACCCCTTGCTAACAAATGAAATTTTGATTCGTTCACTTGTAATAAAACGCATGGGAAACCTGATACTTGTAATTGCTTAACCAGCGAAAACTCATAGTGGGCTTGGTCTTTGTAGGTTTCACTGCTAAGTTTTTCATAAAATGTTTCGGGCGCAATACTATATTTTTCGAGAAGGTGTCTGTACGCTTCATTGTCTGTTAAGTCACGACCTTCATAATGTAGGGCAATTTGTAAATCAGTGGCAAACTCAACCTGTCTATTCGGATAAAACTCCTTAAATATGCAAAGTGCAATAGCCGCTTTTTCGGAATGCGGGAACCAGTCACTTAATTCAGGATTTTTAATATGCCATAAGTAGTCTTCACCAAATTCTACACCAGTTAATTCCTCCACATTTTTATAGGCACCTAAAATATAATGCGCGGTAGCGCTTATCGAAACGGGTTTTTCGGGCAGGATCATGCCGCCAGAAAGCACTTCTACTTGTAAAGCAGGGTAGTTTTCGGCTATTTTTTTGATAACGGGGCAAAACCCATAGCACCAGCCACAATAGGCATCGTAGCAATAAAATAAGGTTGGATTCATAAAGCAAAGATAATGCCAATACAAGATGCGGCTAAGTTCTTTACCTTTGCATTCTAAACATTTTATATGCCAGGATTTGAATTTTTTGGTGACGAGGAAAGAAAAGAGGTGAATGAGGTTTTAGAAACCGGAATTTTAATGCGTTATGGATTTGATGGCCCCCGAAAAGGGATCTGGAAATCTAAAGAATTAGAAGCGGCTGTTTCAACTGTTTTTGGTTGTAATCATGCACAATTGACCTCTAGTGGTACAGCTGCATTAACAACCGCTATGGCAGCACTCGGTGTTGGTGTAGGTGACGAAGTGATCATGCCTTCTTTTACTTTTGTGGCAAGTTTTGAAGCCATATTAAGCGTTGGTGCTGTTCCGGTATTAGTAGACATCGATGAAACATTAACCCTTGACCCCGCTGCGGTAAAGGCTGCTATTACGCCAAAAACAAAATGTATCATGCCCGTTCATATGTGTGGTAGCATGGCCGACATGGATGCACTTCAACAAATTTGCACCGAACACAATTTAATTTTATTAGAAGATGCTTGTCAGAGCATTGGCGGCACTTATAAAGGAAAAAAATTAGGCACCATTGGTGACGCAGGTACTTTTTCTTTTGACTTTGTAAAAACAATTACTTGTGGCGAAGGCGGTGTAGTAATGACAAATAACAAAGACGTGTACACCAAATGTGACGCCTACACCGATCATGGTCATGACCACCTTGGCGTAGACCGCGGTGCAGACCTGCATCCATTTATTGGATACAATTTTAGAATCAGTGAACTGCACGCTGCTGTTGGGTTAGCGCAAATTAAAAAGCTCGATACTTTTTTATCTATCCAAAGAAAAAACAACAAATTACTGCGTAGTTACTTAGAGCAGGTTCCGGGCATTCAATTTAGATCAGTGCCTGATGAAGCCGGTGATAGCTGTAGTTTTTTATCTTGGATGCTTCCCACAGAAGCTAGTACCAAAGCGGCGATCGAGTCATTGAAAGAAGCAGGGGTTTTTGCAGGCAATTTTTACTGGTACGCAAATAACTGGCACTATATTACCAAATGGGATCATTTAAAAAATGCAGTTACACTGAACCGATTAAATGCCGATCAAACAACTGCTTTACTCGCTTTACAAACCAGGTCTTTTACAAAAAGTGACGCTATCATGAGCCGAACTGTTTCTACTGCCATTAGTTTACTATGGACAGAAGATCAAATAAAAGAGAAGGGAGAAAAAATGTTGGCTGCCATTACCAAAGTATTATAATTACTTGAATTTCACGGATGTCTTTAAGTCAATCTTTTCAGCAAAAATTATTACAAAAGCTTTCTCCCCAGCAGATTCAGCTCATGAAACTGTTGCAGGTGCCTACGGCTAATTTGGAAGAAAGGATTCAATCCGAATTAGAAGAAAATCCGGCGCTCGAAATGGCAGAGGGTGAAAAAGAAATTGAGTTTGGAGAAGATATTGATAACGAATTTGAATCTGAAATAGCTGATGATGAGCCGGCCCCTTTAGATGAATATGAGCCTTTGGACGACAGCGAATTTATTGTAGATGATGATGGTGAAATAGCAGATTATAAATTAAAGGATGATAATTATCCTGAAATGGATGATAACGCTGTTATTCCTATTAAAATTGAAACAAGTTTTCATGAGTTATTAACGGATCAATTGGGCATGCTAGAACTTGATGAACGTGATTATACCATTGCAGAACAAGTTTTAGGAAGCCTAGATGATGATGGTTATTTGCGGAGAGCACTTAGTTCAATTGCAGATGATTTAGCATTTAGACAAGGTATAGAAGTAAGTGAAAAAGAAATAGAAAAAATTGTTGTAAGCATACAAGATTTTGATCCAGCAGGCATTGGTGCTAGAGATTTACAAGAGTGCCTTTTACTTCAATTAAAAAGAAAAAAATCGGAAGGTAAATCGGTGCAATTAGCCATCACGATTCTAACAAAATATTTTGAAGAGTTTACCAAAAAGCACTACGAAAAAATTCAGCGTCAACTTGAATTAACCGATGCCGAAATTAAAGAAGTAGTTGGCCAAATTATAAAATTAAATCCTAAGCCGGGTGGCAATTTTACAAATATTGATAAGGCACAAACCTATATCATTCCTGATTTTTATGTACTTAACAATGGCGGTCAATTAGAGCTCACTTTAAATAGCAGAAATGCACCTGATCTTCGTGTTAGTGAGGGTTACAGAGATATGTTAAAGGACTATGAGAAGGGCAGCAAAAAAGATCCGCGTCAAAAAGAAGCAGTACTTTTTATCAAACAAAAAATTGATGCAGCCAAGTGGTTTATTGATATGATTGAACAGCGTCAAGCAACGCTTACAAATACAATGAAAGCAATTTTAGTACACCAAAAAGCCTTTTTTTTGTCTGGTGATGAAACTGCGTTAAAGCCCATGATTTTAAAAGATATTGCGCTGCAAACGGGCCTTGATATTTCTACGGTAAGTAGGGTTGCTAATAGTAAGTTTGTTCAAACAGAGTTTGGCACTTTCAGGCTTAAATTTTTCTTTAGTGAATCTTTAAGCACAGATACGGGAGAAGAAGTGAGCACCAGAGAGGTTAAAAAAATCTTAAGCGAGCTCATAGAATCTGAAGAAAAACATATTCCACTCAGTGACGAGATATTAACTGATATGCTGCAACAAAAAGGCTATAATATTGCCAGAAGAACGGTTGCAAAATATAGGGAGCAGTTGCATATTCCGGTAGCACGTTTACGAAAAGAATTATAAAATACATGACAACAACTACGACCACTTCAACGCATCCCATCCTTCGCTTTTTGGCGCAAGTTGTTTCCTATGTTCTACATCCACTATTTATACCAACCTACATTTTTTTGTTACTCATGACGCTTTTCCCGTATGAGTTTGCAGGAATCACAGCATGGCAGTTAAAGCTTCGTTTGTTTAGTGTGTTTTGGATGACAGCCTTTTTTCCAGCTTTTGCAGTTTTTTTATTGTGGCGCCTTAAATTTTCAGATAGTATATTTTTAAGGACACAAAAAGAACGAATCATTCCTTATATCATTACCATGTTTTTTTATTGGTGGATGCATTATTTGAGTAGAAATTTTACAGATCAGCCTTTGGCCTTACAATTTTTTTATACTGGCATTTTTATGGCTACTTCTGTAGGGCTTATTGCAAACAATTTTTATAAAATTAGTTTGCATGGCATTGGTATGGGTGGTGCAAGTATGGCTGTTATTTTGTTTGCATTTTATTACCATCAGCCCATGGGCCTCGTTATTGCTGGCGTTTTATTACTAGCAGGCGTCGTTGCAACAAGTAGGTTGTATATTTCGGATCACACTCAAAAAGAAGTTTACATGGGATTACTGGTGGGTGCCCTTTGTCAGGCTACTGCCTATTTCTTTGTCATGTAGATACAAGAAAACTGAGTTTTTTATCCGACTTTTGCTCCGCAAAACCAAACCTCTCTTATATGTGGTATACCCTAGGACAATGGATCATCAAACGCCGCGTTTTTTTACTCCTTGCTTTATTAGGCAGTACCTGTTTTATGGGGTACCACGCTTCTAAAGTATCACTCAGTTACGAGTTCACTAGAGCGATTCCTACCGATAATCCCAAATATCAAGATTACCAAGCTTTTTTAAAACGTTTTGGCACAGATGGCAATACCATGGTAGTGGGTTTTGAAACAGATCATTTTTATGAGAAGTCTTATTTTAATGCAGTAGCCGATTTGCAAAAAAAAATCAAAAGCCTGAGGGGGGTAACAGCCATATTAAATATCCCCGATGTTGTTAATTTAATAAATGATACTGCAAACGCACAATTTAAATCTGTAAAAATATTTACGCCGCCTTACACGGATCAAGCCGCTTTAGATAGTGCCGCATTTATATTTAAGTCACTCCCTTTTTATAAAACATTACTCTATAGCCCAAGTTCAAATGCCTATTTGATGGGCGTTTCACTTGATGGTGCCATTATCAATTCCAAAAACAGATCGGTACTTATTTACGATATCAATACTGCGATACAAGCTTTTGAAAAAGAAACAAACTCGTCGGTACATTTAAGTGGCCTTCCTTACATACGAACTATCGTTGCAGATAGGATCAAAAAGGAAATGAATATTTTTTTAATTGCATCCTTTGTTTTGTCTGCATTAACACTACTCTTATTTTTTAGATCTATGAGTGCCATGCTCATGAGTATGGTGGTGGTGGCTATTGGCGTGGTATGGAGCCTCGGAACCGTTGTTTTATTTGGTTATAAAATAACATTACTAACAGCGCTCATACCGCCACTTGTGGTTGTGATAGGTATTCCAAATTGTATTTACTTTTTTAACAAATACCATACTGCGTTTTTAGAACTCAAAGACAAAGACAAAGCTATTGTTACCATGGTTGGCCGAATGGGTATTGTAACCCTGTTTTGCAATATTGCTGCTGCCATTGGTTTTGCTGTTTTTGCCTTAACAAAGAGTGCGCTCTTAAAAGAGTTTGGACTTGTTGCGGGAATAAATATCATGGTACTCTTTTTTATATCGCTTGTATTTATACCTGCGGTACTTAGTTATTTACCAGCACCTAAAGCAAAACATACCCGCTATCTCGATAATAAAATTTTAGAAAAGCTACTTGTAAAAATTGAGCGTTGGACATTCCATCATGCACGTTGGGTGTACGGTGTAACCATTGTCATTACTGTATTTGCGCTTATAGGCATGAGTAAATTAAAGTCGGAAGGATTTATAGTGGACGACCTTCCTAAGCAGGATAAAATATACACAGACCTTAAATGGTTTGAACAGAATTTTGGCGGTGTAATGCCACTTGAAATTATGGTGGATACCAAAAAGAAAAATGGTTTACTCAGAACTACACAGCCTATTTCAAAAATAGAAGAGTTGTCCATCTATATAGCAGCGCATCCAGAAACAGCAAGACCGCTTTCATTTGTGGAAGGATTAAAATTTGCAAAGCAGGCTTATTACGATGGGGATACTTTAAGTTACGACATTCCATACGAGGGCGACCTCGCCTTTATGGGACCTTATTTAAAATCACCAGCGCCACAAGATTCAGGTGCTCAAATAAAAAAAGAAGGTGTTGCAAAACTGCTTAATAGTTTTATGGATAGTGCAAAGCAGGTGGCACGTATCAGTGTAAATATGAAAGATATAGGGAGCGCTAAACTTCCCATACTCGTAAAAGATTTTGAAACAAAAGCCAATGAAATTTTTGATACGGCGCATTACAAAGTAACATTTACAGGAAGTACCATAACATTTTTAGAAGGCTCAAGTTTTATCATTAAAGGTTTACAAGAAAGTATTGTTTGGGCTTTTTTACTGATTGCACTTTGTATGCTTTATTTGTTTAGATCTGTTCGCATATTAGTTTGCTCTTTAATTCCCAATGTTATTCCGCTCGTTATTACTGCCGGTGTTATGGGCTGGGCGGGTATCGCATTAAAACCTTCTACCGTTTTAATCTTTAGTATTGCACTTGGTATTGCAATAGACGTAACCATTCGTTTTTTAATCAATTACAAACAGGAGCTTCCGCATTATAATTACCAGGTAAGTCCAACGCTCATTCAAACCATCAAACACACGGGCATAAGCATTATTTACACCTCACTTGTGCTGATAGCAGGTTTTATCATTTTTTGTATCAGTGATTTTGGTGGCACCAAGGCACTTGGATGGCTCACTTCTTTAACCCTTGTAGTGGGCACTTTAACCAATTTAATCCTACTTCCGGTGCTTATTTTACATTTTCAGAAGCGTAAAAATTAACAACGAGTAATTTAGAATTCATTTGTTTAAGATTTAATACTCAACGATTGTCATATATATAACATATTATATGTGTATCAATCATTTTTTAAGTAATTGATAATCAATGCTTTATATCAAAATAGTGTCTCAAAACCGACTGAATCGGTAAATAATCCAAGAAATACTAGTATTTAACGCAATAAAAAGGGGTCTTTAAGTTAATCTTTTATTAAATTAGCGTCTGCATTTTACATTAAAAACCAAAATATGAGAAAATTAGTTGTCATGATTTTGTGTGCAACACTTGCTTTTACGCAGTCTTTCGCACAAAACCGCACGGTTAGCGGAAAGGTTACCGATGAAAAAGGCGCTGCTATTGCTGGTGCAAGCGTAGTTGCTAAATCATCTAAGGCGGGTACTACTACTGCTGCCGACGGTACTTTCAAATTAACTGTTGCCAATTCAGTTAAAGTGTTAACGATCTCTTCGTTAAACTTTGTTCAAAAAGATGTTACCATTGCTGCAAACAATACAGCTAATGCTTCACTTACAGCTTCTGCTGCTGATGCATTAGATGAGGTAATTGTAGTAGGTTATGGTGCTGCAAAAAAGAAATCAGATGTTACTGGTTCTGTAGTTACTGTTAACGCAGAAAAATTACAAAACAAGCCAACTGCAAACATGTTTGATGCCTTACAAGGTAAGGTACCAGGTTTACAGGTGTATAACAGCTCTGGTGAACCTTCTGCTACACCAAGTGTTCGTTTAAACGGTGTGGGATCTTTGGGCGCGAGTTCAACTCCATTATATGTAATGGATGGTATTCCTATCGACGCGGGTACAATTGTTAGTTTAAACCCTGAAGATTTTGAATCAGTTACCGTATTAAAAGACGCATCTTCTACTTCAATTTATGGTTCAAGAGCGGCAAACGGTGTTATTTACATTACTTCTAAAAAAGGTAAAGTAAATACTTCTAAGATTACAGTTCAATCTCAATATGGTGTTTCAAACCTAGTTAAGCCAACGCTTGATTTGTTCAATAACTTTATGAGCACCAAGCAACTTACCGATTTTTGGGTGGCTACTCGTTTTCAAACGCCTGCTCAGGTTGCTTCTTTGTTAGCAACGTATAATGCTGATACCAAATGGTATCAACAGTACTACAAAGAAAATATTCCTACACAACAAATTGATTTAAATATCTCTGGTGGTGGTGGAAAAACAACTTACTATATCTCAGGTTCTGCATTTAAGCAAGAAGGTCTTACTTACCGTTCAGATTTTGAGCGTTATACCATGCGTGCTAACATTAACACCACCGTAAACAACTGGTTTAAATTAGGTGTTAACTTGTCTGGTGGTTATGATGAAAGACAAACAAACCCTTATGGTTCAAACCAATTAAACAGAGGTTTGTCATTACTACGTCAACCGTTTTACTCTGCATATGATGCTAATGGTGTTAAATACCCAGATATCATTCCAGGTGGTAACTTTTACAACCCTAATTATTTAGCGGATAAAATATTAAGTGTTGGTACTAACGTACAATTTAACCCAAGTGGTTTTATTCAAATCAATCCATTTGCTGGCTTTACTTTAAAGTCTCAAGCAGGTATGGAGTTTTATGATTACAGAGGTTCAAGCAAAACTTTACCTTCGTTTTTAGGTTCTCTAAACAATGGTAACGCTTCTGAATCATTTTCTAGAGGTACAACCAAAACAATTACCAATACTGCAGAGTATAGCTTTAAGTTTAAACAACGTAACAGCTTTACTTTACTTGCAGGTCAAGAATTTATTTCTAACAATTCTAACGGATTTAGTGGATCTTCTACAGGTCAAACTGATGACCGTTTGATGTTGGTTTCTGCTGGTCCTACAGGTTTTACAGCAGGATCATCTATGGATGAATATGCATTTGCTTCTTATTTTGGACGTTTAAACTATAATTTAGACTCTAAATATTTTGTAGACTTATCTATTCGTAATGACCAATCATCTCGTTTTGGTAGAGCACTTAGAGGTGCTACTTTTTATTCTGCAGGTTTAATGTGGAAAGCTAAAAACGAAAAGTTTTTACAAAATGTAAAGTGGGTTGATAATTTAGTTGTTAAAGGAAGCATTGGTACCAGTGGTAACTCATCAATTGGTAACTACCAATCACTTGCAACAGTAGGTACTAACCTATACAACTCTACTCCAGGTTGGGGCGTGAGCTCTGCGGGTAACCCAGAATTATCTTGGGAAACACAAAGGCAAATTAACCTTGGTGTTCAAGCAACTGTATTTAACAAGCTTAACATTGATGTTGAATATTTTGAGCGTTTAACTTCAAGCATGCTAATTAGTGTTCCTTTCCCTTGGACTTCTGGTTTCTCATCTATTACTTCTAACGTAGGTAGCCTTAAAAACTCAGGTTTCAACGCAAACGTGAATTATGATTTCATCAAAAAGAAATCTTCTTTCTTAAATGTGTATGTGAACGTGGGTTATGTTGAGCAAAAAATTACCGAACTATTCCAAGGCAAGCAATACTGGATTATCCCTAATACCGGTGTTTGTTGGGCAGTTGGACAACCAGTATCTTACTTCTACCCAATTTGGGCAGGTGTAGACCCTGCTAATGGAGATGCAACTTGGTACCGTCCAAATGCTGATCCAAATAAGATTGTTGAAACAACAAAGTCTGCAACGACTAACGCATTTAACACTGCGGGTTTACAACAAAATACAGGTATCAAAAGATATGCTCCATTTAATGGTGGTTTTGGATTTAGTGCTGGTGTAAGGGAGTTTTCTGTAAGTGCAGATTTCTCTTACTCTAAGGGCAAATTCATGATAAACAACGACCGTTATTTCTTTGAAAATCCAAACCAATTTACTGGATATAACCAATCTAATACGGTACTTAACTACTGGAAACAACCAGGCGACAAAACAGTATTCCCTAGATATGGTGTTCAGTTTACACAGTTTGATTCAAGGTTAATTGAAGATGCATCATTTATGCGTTTAAAGGCCTTGACTTTTGCTTACGATTTTTCAAAAACTTTGTTGAACAAGCAAAAAGTTTTAACTGGGGCTAAGTTCTATGTTACCATGCGTAACATTTGGACATTGACAAATTATTCTGGTCCTGATCCTGAGGTTGATACCAACGTATCATTAGGTGCTAACCCTAACACAAGTCAAGTTGCTGTTGGATTAAATCTTTCGTTCTAAGCTTTACATAACCAGTTAAATGAAAATGAAAATGAAAAAATTATTAATAAAAAACATGGTCGCTTTTGCCGCTATCCTTACGTTAGGATCTTGCGAAAAAAGACTTGACCTTTATCCGTACAACAGTATTGAGCTGTCTCAATCATTCAAAACGGCTAAGGATGCAGCCACTTGGAACAATGGTTTATATTCCGATTTACGTGGTAGAGTGTATGGTTCTTATAACATCTCTCAAGATGTACAAGCAGACCAGTTAAACGCTACACTTGATTTTGGTAACAGAAATGGTAACCCGCACAGATGGGGAACTAGCTTTTTGTCTGATGATGGCGCTTTAAGCGGTCCTTGGCAGGGTTATTATTTTGGATTAAGAAATATCAATACTTGTATTGCTGGCTTTGAAAAAATCAAAACCAATACTGCAGCAGAAGCTACAGCATTAAACAAATACAAGGGTGATGCATACTTAGCGCGTGCTTATTATTATTCAGAATTGATTTTACGTTTTGCAAAACCTTATGATAGAGCAACAGCTGCTACCGATTTAGGTGTGCCATTGGTTTTAGAGTTTAACATCAATGCTAGACCAGCAAGAGCGACTGTGCAAAAAGTGTATGATCAGATTTTATCTGATATCGCTACTGCAAAATTAAACCTAGCGTCTTCGGCTGGAACCCCAGGTGCAACTAGATTTACAATTGATGTTGCTACTGCCCTAGAAGCGCGCGTACGTTTACACATGCAAGACTGGACAGGTGCTATGGCTGCAGCAAATACTATTATTTCAAGTAATAGATATCCGCTGTTAAATACCCTTACTAATTTAAATAACATGTGGACCAACGATTTGGCTACAGAAGTTATTTTCCAAGCTGCAGTTGTTAAGCAAACAGAGCAAGCAAACACCAACTCTATTTATTTAGGATTTAATGGTGCTACTGGTAAGTTTACACCGGATTTTATTCCAACTGTAGACTTTATCAATTTATATGCTGCATCTGATTTAAGAAGAAGTATTTACTTAAAGCAACTTCCAGTGATTATACAGGGCGTTAACTACCCAACTATGTGGTGTGTTAATAAATTCCCTGGTAACCCGGCTTTATTTACCGGTGCATTTACCAACTACCAACACGCACCTAAAGTATTCCGTTCTGCAGAGCAGTTCTTGATTTATGCAGAAGCTGCTGCTAACGCAGGCGGTGCTAGTGAAGCACTTGCTTTATCTACACTAAACACACTTCGTACAGCAAGAGGTTTAACAGCTTTATCTGGTTTAACAGGTGCTGCTTTAATGACTGAAATCAGAAACGAAAGAACCAGAGAATTAGCTTTCGAAGGTTTCCGTTTATTTGATTTGAAGCGTTGGAAGTTAGGCTTTACTAGAGGTACACCTCAAAATTTAGGTGCTATCAATACTACGCCTGCTACAAACTACCACCAAATTAATGTAGCTGCTAGTAACCCTCAATTTGTATGGGGTATTCCTACCTATGAAATTAACATCAATACCAACCTCGTACAAAATCCAGGATGGTAATTGTTGAATACATTACATAAAAAAATGGCGCTCGATTTCGAGCGCCATTTTTTTTACCTCAAACTTTTTTATTTTAAAATAGCAGCTAAAGTTTTTTCTAAGTCTTCACCGCGTAAACTGCTCGCGATAATTTTCCCTGAAGGATCTACTAGCACATTAAATGGAATACCATCAAAACCATATAAAGGTACCATGCTAGATTCCCATTGTTTTAAATCACTCACGTGCTTCCAAGTTAAACCATCGACTTTAACCGCTTTAAGCCAGGCATCTTTGTCATTATCTAAAGACACGCCTAAAATGGTAAAGTTTTTATTTTTGAACTTGTTATATGCAGCTACTACATTTGGATTTTCTTTTCTGCAAGGTCCGCACCAACTGGCCCAAAAATCTACAAGTACATATTTACCTTTTAAAGAAGACAAAGAAAAGGGCTTGCCATCTGTACCTGGTAAATTAATTTCAGGTGCTTGCTTGTTTAATAGGGCATAGGCGTTGCTAGCGCTTGGTGCCGCTTGTTGAACGGTCATAAGTGCCTTAATTTTAGCAAGACCGGTATGTTCTTTAAACTTAACAGATGCCTTTTCTACCAGCTGTTTAACTGCTTCTTCAGGCATTGTTCTAGTAGCCATTCCAATCGCATAATAGATAGCCGCAGGACTTTTCGAATTATTGATAAATTCATTAACAAGATTATTGATAGACAAAAGTCCGTTGTCTCTATTTTTAGTTAGCACTTGAACTAAACTATCATTACCAGACTGTTGTTGAGCAGTTTCTAGTGCATTAAAATCGACCATTAAAGAAGAGTCTGATACACTGTATTTTGCAAATAAAGTTTGAAGGCTTTTGCTCGCTTCAGAATCTTCAATTTCATAGCTCCGGGGCTTATTGACATCGATGTTGATACGAATGCTCTTTTCATCATTGATCAGTAATACTTCGGGGCCTCTTTCCAAACTTAGCCTGTATAACCCTTCTTCTAATGCAGTGGCTCTTAACTCAAATTTACCATTTGCTTGAAGTGTTGCCGAGTCTAGTATTAAGGGCTCTGATCCTGCAAATGGAAGTTCTTGTAAGTAAATTTTTTGACTACCTCCATTACTAATTTTACCGCTAACCGTAAAGCCCCCGTATTTTTTTTCGGTACAGCCAAATAAAATAGTTACTGCAATTAGAGATATACTAATTGTTTTTTTCATGATTGATGTATTGGTTGAATAATTATTTATTTAATTTTTTCATCAGCATATCGCCGACTTTATTTGGATCTGCTTGCCCTTGACTTATTTTTTTTACGGCGCCAATAAATAAACCGATGAGCCCCTTTTTCCCCTTTTGGTATTCAATTACTTTGTCAGGCATACTAGCGATAGCAGCGTCTACCCATTTTTCTAGGGTGTCTGCATCATTCACTTGCAACACATTCAGTTCAGTAGCAATGGCTAAAACATCGGTTTTTTTTCCATCCGTAATTTGAGGCAATATTTTAGATGCTGCCACCGAAAAATTTAATTGACCTTCATCAATGAGTCTGATAAGATTCGCTAATGTAGTTGGTTGTAGTGCTAGTTTGTTATAATCTAGCCCTGCTTCATTTAAATAAGATTTAATGGGACCTAGCATCCAATTGGCTACCGATTTAAAATTGATAGTATGCTGAGCAGTAGCTTCAAAATAATGAACTGTTGCTAATGATTCACAAAGCTGAGCAGCATCGTAAGCGCTCAATTGAAACTGTGTCATTAATTTTTCTTCTACAGCAGCCGGTAAAATAGGTAGTCCTGTTTTTATTGCATCAATATAGGATTCACTTAAAACAAATGGGGCTAAATCAGGATCAGGAAAGTACCGGTAATCGTTTGCTTCTTCTTTATCACGTATTGCAAATGTGGTATCATTTGAAGCATCAAAGCTTCTAGTTTGTTGGGTTATAGTACCACCGGATTCAAGTATTTCAATGAGTCGGGTAATTTCAAATTCAATTGCTTTTTTTACATTTCGTATTGAATTCAAATTTTTCACCTCAACTCTAGTGCCTAATTTTTTTTCGCCTTTAAGTCGTACCGACACATTGGCGTCACATCTTAATGAACCTTCTTCCATGTTTCCATTACAAATGCCCAGCCACTGCACTAGTTTTCTGATTTCAGTTACATAGGCAAATGCTTCTTCGGCACTATATAAATCAGGCTCTGTAACAATTTCAATTAAAGGGGTGCCAGCTCTGTTCAAATCTATGAGGGTATGTGTAGGGTCAATATCGTGTATACTTTTTCCAGCGTCTTCTTCTAGGTGAATTCTATTTAATTGAACAAAGCGCTTTTGACCCTCTACCTTTATTTGAACTTTACCACCTGCGCAAATAGGAGTGGTATGTTGAGAAATTTGATAACCTTTAGGAAGGTCTGGGTAGAAATAATTTTTTCTGGCAAAGTAGTTTTCCTTGACAATGGAGGAGCCACATGCAAGGCCCATTTTAATGGCAAACTCAACTGCTTTTTTATTGGTTTTTGGAAGACTACCCGGATGTCCCATTGTAATGGGGCTAATTTGGGTGTTTGGAGAAGCGCCATATGTGGTGGCATCTGAGCAAAATAGCTTGCTGTTGGTAGCTAGCTGTGCATGTACTTCTAACCCGATAACTGCTTCATATTGTTTGCTTGAGGTCATCTCAAACAAAAATAAGATTAGTTACCGGGTTATCGTACAATTGATAAGCTTATATATTGGCCTTCTTTACTTTTTTTGGAATTTTAACAGTCACTTCTTTAGTCTTTCCGTCACGTGTTAACTTTAAGGTGATGGCATCGCCTGCTTTTAAATCACTCGCTTTTTCTTGAAGCGTAGCTACATCACATATAGATGAACCATCTACAGATGTAATGATATCATTTTTTACGATACCTGCTTTTGCAGCTGGAGAACCTTCTGTAACCTCTAATACTTTAGCACCAGAACCTTCTGTTAGATCTTCGATGCTGATTCCAATTTTTGGTCCCTCATTAAATGCAAGTGCAAATGTCTCGCCTAACTGACTCATGTCTAGTGGCATGCCTTTTGCAATTTTTAATTCGGTTACTTTGCCGTCTAATTTAGGAAGCGGGGCATTCATATCATCAGATTTGAACATCATCACTTTAGGCATGTTCGTAACTTTTGGAATACCAGTTACACCGCCCATCATTTCTGGTAAATTAACACCGTCAACAGGCTTGCCATTAATGGTTATTTTTCCATTTTCTACAATCACTGTCATTTTTTGCGGGCCACTCTCTTTTCCATGTATGATGGTGGTATCCATTGTTTTTACAATAACTACTTTTTTTTCTTCTTGTGCGTTAGCGGCTGATACTAGTAAGCAAGCTGCTGTAAATAATGAAATAATTTTATTCATTGTTTTGGTTGTTTTATTCTTTCAAAGATATTTTTTTGTCCTCTATTGAGGCCTAGTTTAACAAATTCTTTACAGTTTCAATCACTAGTGCAAGATTGCTAGGATCCTGTCCACCAGCGGTTGCTAGGCCTTTTTGTCCACCTCCACCACCTTTAATAAGCGGCGCAATGTGATCTTTAATAATTTTTTGTGCTTCTAATCCTTTGAGACCTTGTAAGGTATCATCCACTAAAACAGCAACAGATGCTTTCCCATCTACATTGGCGGCGAGTGTAACAAGTAAGTTTGTATAACTTGCTTGCAGCTCACTACATAATTTTTTAAGGCCATCTGGGTTACTAACTGAAACAACGGCGCCAATAAAATGTGTATCGCCAATGCGCGTTACTTTTGATTCTAATTCCTTTTTGATTCCAACAAGTGCTAAAGCCTCATAAGATTCAATGCGTTTTTTTAACAACTGCAAATCGGCAACCATTTGTTGGACTGCTTTAACAGGTTCCTTGGTATTTTTTACAAGTTCCTTAATGGTTTCTAGCTCCGCTAATGCTTCATTAACCTGTGTTGTAGCTCCTTCGCCGCACACAGCTTCAATACGTCTTACGCCAGCTGCTACCGCAGATTCGCTTCTTAATTTAAATAAACCAAGTGCGCCTGTTGCGCCAACATGCGTACCACCACATAGTTCAATAGAATAATTTGGATCCATGATAACAACCCTTACGGTATCACCATACTTTTCACCAAACAAAGCCATGGCACCTAGTGCTACTGCTTCATCTTTGGTCATCTCTTTGATGACTACCGGAATATTAGCTCTAATTTTTTCGTTGATGATGTCTTCGATTTGTTGTAATTCCTCGTCACTCACTTTTGCAAAATGCGAAAAGTCAAAACGAAGTTGTGCAGCATTTACAAGGCTACCTTTTTGTGCCACATGCGTGCCCAGTACCTGTCTTAAAGCGGCATGTAAGAGGTGTGTTGCACTATGATGTGCACAAATGCTTTTTCGAATATCTGTATTTACTTTGGCAACTACTGATCCTTCCAAGCTTTCAGGAATCTCAGTTGTAAAATGGATGATTAGGTTGTTTTCTTTTTTGGTATCGATTACATCGATGGTAGATCCTTCAAATTCTAGTACACCAATATCACCAACCTGTCCACCACTTTCGGCATAAAATGGTGTTGATTCTAAAACAATTTGATAGCCCGTATTTCCTTTGCTTGTTACTTTTCTGTACTTCGTAACAGTAGTCGTGCAAACTTTATCTGTGTAGCCAACAAATATTTGATGCTCATTATCATTTACAATAATCCAGTCTGCAGCATCTATTGCTGTTGCAGCTCTGCTTCTATTTTTTTGCTGCTGCATTTCTGCTTCAAAACCTTTTTCATCAACCGCTAAATTATTTTCTTGCGCAATTAAACGGGTAAGGTCTATTGGAAATCCGTAGGTGTCAAAAAGTTCAAATGCAGCTTTACCTTCAATCACTTTGCTATTAGAAGCCTTCATGAGTTCATCAATTCTTTTAAGTCCTTTATCTAGGGTTCTTAAAAATGCATCTTCTTCTTCTCTTACCACTTTTGTTACAAATTCTTCTTGTGCTGCAAGCTCAGGAAATACTTCAGAAAATTGAGCTGCTAAAACTGCCACAAGTTTAAAAAGTAATGGTTGCTTATAATCTAGGTAGGTATAATAATAACGTACAGCTCTTCGTAAAATACGTCTAATCACATATCCGGCACCAGTATTGGAAGGTAATTGTCCATCGGCAATGGTAAATGATATCGCTCTGATATGATCTGCTATTACCCTAAATGCTACGGCTTCTTTACTATCACTTCTGTCATAAATTTTTCCGGTGATTGTTGCTACTGTATTTATGGTGCCACTAAATACATCGGTATCGTAATTACTTTGTTTGCCTTGTAGCACGCGTACAAGACGTTCAAATCCCATACCGGTGTCTACGTGTTTTGCAGGAAGTGGTTCCAGTGTTCCGTCTTTTAAACGGTTGTATTGCATGAAAACATTGTTCCAAATTTCAATTACTTGCGGATGATCTTTGTTAACTAGATCTCTGCCTGGAATTAATTTTCTTTCTTCATCAGATCTGCAGTCTACATGAATTTCTGAACATGGTCCACAAGGACCTGTGTCTCCCATTTCCCAAAAATTATCTTTTTTATTTCCAAAAATAATTTTGTCTTCGTCTACTAATTTTTTCCATGCTTCAAGTGCAATGGTAGACATGGGTAGTCCTTCACTTGGATCGCCTTCAAATACAGAAACATACAAACGGTCTCTATCAATCTTGTAAACTTCTGTGAGCAGCTCCCAACTCCATGCAATGGCTTCATCTTTAAAATAATCACCAAAGCTCCAGTTGCCTAACATTTCAAACATGGTATGGTGGTAGGTGTCAACACCCACTTCTTCAAGGTCATTGTGTTTACCGCTCACGCGTAAACATTTTTGGGTATCTACAATACGTTTATATTCAGGCTTGCGATTTCCTAGAAAGTAATCTTTAAATTGATTCATGCCGGCATTGGTAAACAAAAGGGTGGGGTCGTTTTTAACCACGATCGGAGCAGATGGTACAATCTGATGTTTTTTTGAAGCAAAAAAGGCTAAAAATTCTTTTCTTATCTCGGCACTGGTCATCATAAAAGGGTACTAATTTTATTATACTAATTTTACTAGATAGCTGGCTATCTTTGTTCTATATTTTTATAGCTCCAAAGGTAAGGAATTGAGCCTTTAGCTATTGATACCAATACCCCTATGCGCAAAATAAAATATTACTATAATACCCATACCCTGCGGTTTGAAAAGCTTGAAACGCCACTTCGTGTGCGTCTATTGCAAGTGTTTGGTTTTATAGCGGCTTCCATGGTTACGGGGATTATCATTTTTGCCATTGCTTTTCAGTACATCGATTCCCCCAAAGAAAAACTACTCCGCCAACAAAATGAAGACCTTCGTGAAGGTTACGGTGTAATAGAGGAGCGGCTTAAACAGCTTGAATTAAAAATGGGTGAAATCACAAATCGGGATAACACGGTGTACCGCTCTATATTTGAAGCGGACCCCGTTGCTGATAGTGCACGTATAAGGGATATGGAGCAAAAAAAAGAGGTACAACTCGTGCAGCGTATGGGTTCTACCGATCTTGTGCATACCTTAATAGATCAGCTCAACAGCTTGGCCCTTCGAATGGAATACCAAAACAAATCCTTTAATGAGCTGATAGGCATGGTAAAAAATAAGGCTAAATTACTCGCTGCCATTCCTGCCATTCAGCCCATTAGCAATAAAAAATTGTCCCGAATAGCGTCTGGTTTTGGTTATCGAATTGACCCTATATATAAAACCAGAAAAGCACACGAAGGACTCGATTTTGCAGCCCCTATTGGCACGCCCATTTACGCAACTGCGGATGGTGTTGTAACTACATCTGGTTTTACCACCAGTGGTTTTGGTATCCATGTAGTTGTCAATCATGGTTATGGTTATAAAACCATTTATGGGCATATGGTAAGGGTGAAAGCCAGGGTTGGGCAGCGGGTAAAGAGGGGCGAAGTAATTGGTTACGTAGGTAACTCCGGAAAAAGCACAGGTCCACACCTTCATTATGAAGTGCATAAATCTGGCATTCCAATTGATCCGATTAACTTCTTTTACAATGACTTAACGCCAGCACAATTTGATAGGCTATTAAAAATGGCAGCTGCCAATAACCAAAGTTTAGATTAATCATATGGAACCAGGTGTACGTAAATATTTGATTAGAATTGTAAATACCTTATCCATGTTTTTGTTATGGATGGCCGTTAATTCATGTGCGGGCATCATGTATGGCGCCGCTTATTGGGAAAGTAGTTTTACCACAGCCAATCTTATTTTTTATACCTGGCTATTATTAAGCACTGGACTGTTGTTTTGGTATTTATACAATAAATGGAAAGATCCCATCGATTACAACGAAGAATAATTATTTATCCTTACTGTCTAAAATAACAGGCGTATTTCCTTTACCCATCACAATTACTTTTGAATTAGGTGAAGTAATAAGACCCTTCATCATTTGAATTTGTTCGTATTGTAATTGTTTATCGTTTAAGCCGGTACTAATAATGCGTTGATAATCTGCAATACCCTGTGCTTCTACACGCTTACGTTCTGCTTCTTGTTTTTCTTTTTGAAGTACGAACTCCATTTTTTGCGCGTCTTGTTCTGCCTTAATTTTTTCTTCGATAGAAGTTTTAACGTTATTAGGAAGGGTAATGTTTCTGAGTAATAACTGCTCGAGTATCAAGCCTCTTTTTTTAAAATCAGCTTCGATGGTTGTAAATATTCTATTCTGAAATTGATCCCTCTTGGTAGAGTACAAGTCAATGGCAGTAAAGTATACAGCGTTATCTCTAATTTTTGTTCTAGTAAGTGGGCGTACAATTTTGTCTTTATAATCGAGCCCTGTTTCTTTGATTAATCTTGGCGCTTCTGTACCAACTACACGGTATAAAACAGTGAGGTCGATGGTTACTTCTAGTCCGTCCGAGGCAAGTACACGAATCGCATCATCGCCCTCTTTTTCGCCCTCATTATGAACACCACTCATGGTATAGTTCAGTGTTTTTATATCAACATTGTATACGTTTACAAGTGGGTTAACAAAATTGAGTCCGGGGGTAAGCACTTCATTAGACACTTTACCAAATAAGCTGGTAACGCCAATTTGACCCGCATCTATTTGTTTTACACATGCGTTTAAGGCGCCAATGATGATAAGCACAACACCAGTGCTTCTTATGCCCCTACCTAATTTATGTAATTCTTCTTTTTGCTTAAGAATAAAAATGCCTGTAACAAGTACAATAATGCCCAAAATAATGAGTGCCATGGTATATAAATTTTATTGTTTTTAATTAACTGCTATGGTCTTGAATAACAAACCATTTTCCTTTTATTTTTTGAAGTAGCAGCGTAAAATAGCCGCTAACATCTCCTTTGCTTCTTTGTAATGACCATTTTCCTAAAACACGGTAATGCTTTTTTTCGATGGGTGTTACAGCAAGTAATGTGAATGTTAGTTTACCCATTGAAGCAGTGTCTGGGTAGCCTTTTTTATAATTGTTAAGTGTATTCGTAAAACCATAAGTTGGACCCGATTTGCCAACAAATAAAAGGGAGTCGGAAGGCAGGTAGCCTTCCATAAAACCCACTAAATCCCCTTCATTCCATGCCTTTGTTTGCGCAGCTAAAAGCGCTCTTATGGCCGTCTCATTTTTATGGTATGTTGGCGTATTTTTTTGCGCCAAAGATTGAAGCGAAAAAGCGAGTAAAAACAAGGTGAACATGCGGGATAGCATAAACCGTTAAATTTTACACTAAGCTACTACTTCTAATTGGTTTTGAAAGATAATTTAGGGTTTGTAACTTGCCATATGTCGTATAAAAAACATTTGCAAAAGGATAAGCGGTTAGCACCCATTTTAAAAGGTGAAACGCATGTATTAGCGCTTCAAAAAAATATTCCAATTAGGCTTATGGCAAGCATTATTAGCCAGCAGTTAAGTACGAAAGTTGCAGCCATTATTTATGAACGTTTTTTATCATTATACCTATCCAAAAAGCCAACTATTCAAAAAGTATTGGACACCCCAGAAGATACGTTGAGAGGAATTGGTATCAGTTATGCGAAAATCAAATACATCTATGCAGTTGCAAATTTTTGCTTCGAACATAAAATAACCGATAAAAAACTACAGGGGCTTTCCAACGAAGCAATTATTGAACTGCTTACTCAAATAAAAGGCGTTGGTAAATGGACCGTAGAAATGCTGCTCATGTTTTCGCTGGGTCGGGAAGATGTTTTTGCTGTAGACGATTTGGGCATACAGCAGGCTATGACTAAGTGCTATAACTTAGACCCCTCTAATAAAAAGGAATTAAAAGCAAATATGTTGGCTATAGCCGAAGCCTGGAGCCCTTTTAAAACCTATGCCTGTCTTCATTTGTGGCGCTGGAAAGACGCTTAATTTTAAGAAGCATTAAACTAATTTCAACCTTGGCAGTCCAAGTAATTACCTTTAGCCTATGGACTTACATCTAGATGATACCAGTTTACTAGCTGCATTTCACAACCATGCCACCAAAGAAAAAGGGTACAATGGCATTGTGAAAAAGTACCAGGAAAAACTCTACTGGCATATTAGACGTATGCTGGTAAGTCATGAAGACACCAATGATGTATTACAAATGGTACTTGTAAAAGTGTGGAACGGACTTCAAAATTTTAGAGAAGACAGTAAATTGTATACTTGGATGTACCGAATTGCTACCAATGAAACGCTCACTTTTATCGAAAAAGAAAAAAAGAGGGCGATTGTATCATTGGATCAGGATTCAGATACTTTTGGAGATAAGGTAAAAGCAGATGCTCATTTTGATGAAAATCAATTGATATGGCGCTTACAGCTCGCTATCAAATCTTTACCTGAAAAACAGCAGCTCGTTTTTAATTTACGTTATTATGACGAAATGCCGTACCATCAAATGAGTGAGTTATTAGATACTTCTGAAGGTGCGCTAAAAGCGAGTTACCATCATGCTGCAAAAAAAATTGAAGAATTTATTAAAAGTTATTAAACCAATAGGGTAAGCGAACGTCTATTAAACAGCCATGCATCAAAATAAAACCATACACGAAGAACTAAAGGCATTAAGCCCATTTTGGACGACGATTCAATCCCAAATGCCTTATGTAGTTCCGGCTCATTATTTTGAATCGCTGCTTAGTATTGTGCGTGCAAAAATAGAAACGGAAGCTGTTTATGAAGAGCTTGAACTCGTTGCGCCTCTATTAAATACGATACCTAAGCAAACGGGCTATCAAATACCAGTTGCACAAGAAAAGGTGCAGCCTGTAACCGCAACTGTACAATTGTTTACTTGGCCTAAATTAGCCATAGCAGCGGCACTTATTGGTGCTATGGTACTTGTCAATTTTATGTATACAAGCCAAAAACAAACCGTTGATTATGGCGCGTATATTGGTGCAGATCACCAACAAATAATCGAAACCATTAGTGATTCTACATTAACTGCATATCTGGATGTGCATGAAAAATTAATTATAACACCAGATGTATCAGATCAAGAACTCCTAGAATACATTCAATCAAGCAATTAAATTATCAGTTATGAAAAAAATCATTTTTAGTTTTTTACTTTCCATGTTTGTTGTTGCCATAGTTACTGCGCAACCACCACAAAGATCTATGGGCCCTCGCGGTAAAGGTCCAAGGCCTAGTAGAGAAAATGTTGAAGCATTAAAAGTTGCTTTTATGACCAAGCATTTAAATTTAAATGTTGACGAGGCGCAAAAATTTTGGCCAGCTTACAATGCTTGCACTGAAGAATTAAAAAAAGCGCGTCAGGAAAAAAAAGAAGATGTATTGGCTTTTGAAGAAGCAGCTTTAAACATCAGAAAAAAGTACAAGAACGAGTTCAAAAAAGTATTAGGATCAGACGAGCGTGCCAATAAAGCACTTACTGCAGATCGTGCTCTTTTGGGTATGATTAAGGATGAACTGCAAAATAGAAAAGGCGGAAAGCCGGGGTCAAAAAAGAAAGGAAATGGAGGACCGCCACCGCCTCCTCCAGGTCAAGAAGCACCTGCTGTTTAAACACTTTTCCAAATAGGCATTTTTATATCATGGTAAAACAAGAAGGTCCATCCTTCTTGTTTTGCTTTTTCTAGCCATGCTTGTCTGAGTTCCATACATTTTTTCCCATCATAATCGTACTTGGCTACAAATTTGCTTTTCATTTGTTGTAGTTGAGGGGCGTCGTCTCCGCCAAAAAATACGGTTTCATTGTCTTCGGTAATCCAAAACACCTGATGAAACTTTGAGTGGGCTCCCGTCACTTGGTATTTAATTCCGCCATCAATTTCTCCTTCGTCACCATCTAGCCATACTACTTTGCTAAATTCCGCAAGCGGTAAAATATCTTCAGGTATATAAGAGGCCGAGCCTATGCCTGTGGCATATTCAAATTCACGTTTTTGAATGTAATAAGTTGCGTAAGGAAAACTGATGTAACGGGCAGTGTTGTCTATATTACTAAATGTGGTTCCACCAGCATGGTCTTTATGTAAATGACTCATTAGTACTTTAGTAACGGCAGCCGGCTTGATACCCGCTTTTTCTAAATTTTCGTGCAACTGTAATTGACCATCTTTATTTGTGTAGCCAAGGCCCGTATCAATTAAAATAATATCTTTTTTAGTAACCACAACAAAAGGCTGAATTTCTACGAGTAAACTTCCCACAGGTCTACTTTGTAGGGCTTCTGTTTGTGTATTAAAAGGAACAAATACTTTCGATTTGTCAATAGTGAAACTGCCTTCAGATAATGGAATAATTTGCATGAAAACTCAATTGGTTTAACGTAGCACCATTTGTCTATCGGCGTCTAGTCGGAGCATGATAAAAATTAATACCGTAAAAGTGAGTAGCGATGATCCTCCATAACTGATGAGCGGAAGGGTAATGCCTACAATTGGGAAAAGCCCAATAGTCATACTTACATTTACTGCAATATGGAAAAATAAAATACTCGCTACACAGTATGCATATATCCTACTAAAGGCACTTCGCTGTCTTTCTGCAATGCGAACAATGCGAAATAAGAAATATAAGTAAAGTCCTAAAAATATAGTACATCCTACAAAACCAAAGGCTTCACCTAGTGAAGTAAAAATAAAATCGGTGTCTTGTTCGGGTACATATTTGCCTCTTGTTTGTGTGCCTTTTAAAAAGCCTCTTCCAAAAAACCCGCCAGAACCAATCGCAATTTTACTTTGTCTTACGTTATAATCATCTGGTTTACGAGCAGCTTTACCGGTAACTTTTTCGTTGGATTTTTTATTTAAACTACAATCATAATCTTTACCCACCATACTATATATTCTAGTACTCTGGTAACACTCTAATACATTATTAAATACGTAGGGTACTACATATCGCTGTACACCAATACATAAAATCCAAATAGATAAAATCGCTGCAATGGTGACGAGCCTTTGTTTTTTTCTGACCTGTCTATAGGCTAAAAAAATAATGAATGCCGCTAAAATGGTTAACGTGATGGAGAGTGCATCTCTTTCTACGATGAGTGTAGCAAGTGCTAGTAAACCAAAACATGATCCAATAATTAAGAACTGAGCGGGCAATCCTTCTCTGTACATGGCAATCAAAAGGCTTAAGTATACAAGTGCTAAACCTAGTTCATGCTGCAAAATAGATAAGGCGGCAGGGGTTAGCGCAATGAGGCCAGCAACAATTTGTGATTTGATATTTGTAAAATCTATTTCTTGACGTGAAATAAATTTAGCTATTGCAAGGGATGTAAATATTTTGCAAAGCTCTGCTGGCTGTAAATTAAACCCACCCGCTAACGGGATCCAAGATTTAGACCCATTGATATTTTTTCCAAGTACAAAAGTGGCTAGCATAAGTAGGATACCAAGCAAATACGAAAGATTTGCAAATGCTGTAAATATTTTACTATCAGTTAGCAAGATAAAAGTTGCTGCTAGCGCACAAATACCTCCAAAAATCAGCTGCTTACTATAGTTTGTTTTTCCGCCTAAAAATGTAGCCAACCAATTGGTATTGGTCTTGTATTCTACCATAAAAATACACAACACACCAATGGACACTAATATACCATACAGCCAAACAACCGTATAATCTATCCCTTCTCCCGCAAGATTATTATTTTTTCTGTTCATGTTTATCGTTGGCTATTTCTTGGCAATTGATTTTTTGAGGGTAACCTTTTTTGTTGAATCTTGCTTTGTCATTAAGCGCTTCATTTGAGGCGGAATTAAATTCATATTGGCTAGCTGCTCAATTTTCGCTTTCCTTTCTGGGCCTGCAATAGAATCTCTTAAATATTTTTCAATGAGTAAACTCGCAATCGGCGCTGCTGATGTAGCACCAAAACCTGCATTTTCGCACATGACTGCAATGGCAATACGTGGATTTTCACGAGGCGCAAAAGCCCCAAAAAACGCATGGTCTTTTAGTGATTCACCCCTGTAGGCGTTTTCTACAGTGCCCGTTTTACCGCAAACATTGATACCTGGAACTTTTGCGTACGCACCTGTTCCAAATTCCATGGTGCCTTGCATACCCTCATGTACTTCTTCAAAAATACTTTCTGCAATATTTTTAGTTCTTTGTTTTACTTTAAAACGTGCCAGCATTTCATAATCATCACCACCTTCTACAGAGTCAATTAAATGGGGTAAATAATACCAGCCTTTATTGGCAATAATCGCCATTACATTGGCAAGTTGTGTAAGGGTGGTCGTAATTTCTCCCTGACCTATCGAGTTTGATATAATATTACATGCCTGCCAATTTTTTCCAAATATTTTTTGGTAATATTTTGAAGTAGGTATATTACCCATGCGCTCAGAAGGTAAGTCTACACCTAATTTTTTCCCAAGCCCAAATGAATAAGCGTATTCATTAAATAAACCGAGTGTGATATCTCTATTATTCACTTTTGCGTTGTCTAAAATTCTGCGAAAAGCCACAGCAAAATAACTATTGCATGATTTTGAAATAGCAGGTTTTAGTGTAAAAGTTCCAGCCGCGTGACAACCCATTCTTCTACCGCATCCTAAGTAACTACCACCGCATGAAACGGTCATTTGATCGTCAATAACCCCTTCTGCCATGCCAATAATACCCACCAGCGTTTTAAATGTGGAGCCCGGAGAGTAAGTGGTACTAACGGTTCTATTAAGTAGCGGTTTTCTAGGATCAAAATACATCATGTCTACTAGATGCTTTTTTCGTTGATTACCTGTTAAATAGTTGGGATTATAGGTGGGTGCGCTTACCATGCATAATATACCTCCCGTTTTAGGATCAATGGCTACAATACTACCCACTTTATTTTGCATGAGTTTTTCTCCAAGTTGTTGAAGCTCTACATCAATACTTGAATATAAATTTTTACCAGCAACGGCTGCGGTATCAAATTCTCCTTTTTCCCAAGGGCCCTGAATTCTTCCTTTATTGTCTCGAATAAATCGTTTGATACCACGCTGACCCATTAGTATTTTCTCGTAACTATTTTCTAGTCCTGTGGTACCAAAGTAATCGCCCATTTCATAACCTTCATCTTTATGTCTGCGTAAAAATCCGGTATCCACTTCGGCGGTGTAACCTAAAACAGCTGCGCCACAATCGTAGGGGTAAGACCGTACGGATCTTTCACTTAATGTAAATCCAGGAAAACGGTACATATTTTCGTTGAGGCGCGCAAAATTTTCGGTGGTAAGTAACGATTCAAAAACACTTGGCTTAACAGCACCATTTTTAAAAATCAGGTCCCGCATTCTTTTTTTATACGTAGCCGTATCAATATTTAATAGTGCGCAAAGTGCCAGTGTATCAGTTCCTTTAGATTCGGCGGGTATCACCACCAAATCATAACTAATGGTATTTTCTAAAATGGCTCTTTTTTTGCGGTCAAAAATGATACCTCTATCCGGATAAATTACTTTTCTATAAAAGGCATTGTTATCTGCTGCCATTTTATATTTTGTAGAAAAAACTTGGAGATTAATTAGCTGAAGGGTAATTAAAATAAACGCACCTATAAATATGATTTGAACAATTCTACTTCGGTTTTGATTAAAGGCGGACATAGGAGCTTGCTAAAAATAAGTCGACAAAATGTATTGCAAATTTGATGTAACAAACGCAACAAAGCATCATTTTGAGAAAAAAAACTTATGCATACTTGTGGACAGCTAAAACTAGGCTGCATTGGTTCTGTACTTCCCTTTTCTTAAAAAAAGAAGTTCGGAAAGTACAATCATCATAAAGCTAACAAGGGTGGTACCCACTACCTTTCCTAAAAAGTATACAAAGTCGCCAAATTGGAGCCACTCGATAAGTACCAAGTAAAAGTGATGGACGAAAGTAAGAAAGCCTACATACACGGCATATGGCGCCCAGCCCATACTGTTAACTCCTGGCTCAGCATAGCTTTGCTCGATGGTTTCTTGCGGTAAAAGCAGGTTTAATAAATAAGGTCTAATATAGGCGATAAGCACACAGGGCGCGGCATGAAGGCCTGTGGTGCCGGTAAAGTAGTCCAGTGAAAGCCCAAAAAAGAAAGCGACAATTAATAAAGTAAATCGGTTGATGGAAAACGGCAACCAAAGAATGTATAAAAAGTAGAGATAAGGAATAATAAAGCGGTGTACAGGCGGTACTTCGTTTAAGACCACAATTTGAAGTAGTAAAAACAGTGCAAAGCGAATGATATTTTTTAGTAGGCTATTCACGATTTTTAGGATTGTTGTTTTCTAATTCAAATTGCTCTTGGTACCTGAGGTTTTCTACGAGGTATACATACTGAACCGTAAAAAAGTTAACAGCCGTTTTAATTTTGAGGGTATAAAAATTACTTGAAGGGTCGGCTTCAATTTCGGCAACGCGACCTACAACTTGGTAGGGTGGGAAGTTAGCCGAGTAGGTGCTGGTAACAACGGTATCGCCTTTTACCACTTTAGCGCCCTTAGAAACGTTACGTAAAAGGAGGTAATAAGGGCTGGCACCATCCCATTCTATACTACCTGCGTTATTGTCTTTTTTTAACATCGCACTCACCCTACTATTACGGTGTAATAAACTCATTACCTTACTCGTATTTTCCGATACTTCTACAACAACACCAGCGATCCCTTCGGGACTAATGGCGGCCATTCCTTTTTTTACACCTTGTAAACTTCCGCGCTCAAGTGTTAAAAAATTTGTTTGTAATGAAACCGTATTGCCAATAACTTTTGCAGGCAGCCAGTTGTATTTTCTGTATTTATTAAGTGAGTCTTTATATACCGAATCTGTAACAATGCGAATACTAGAATCTGGTGCTGAAATATTTGAGCCTAGTAAATTTAATAAGCGGGCATTTTCTTGCGCTAATTTTTCATTCGTTTCTCTTAAGAAAAAGTAGCCACGCATATTATAATAGCGCTCATTAATTTTTGAAGAGGCATCATTCATTTTTGATGAAAAAAAAGTTTGATGCGAAGTGCTTGCTTGTGTAAGCATATAAATAGAAGCAATTTGCAAAAGCAAAAAGCTAAGTAATGTAAAGTGCTTACGTATGAAATCAAAAATATTTTTCAAGACAATTTATTAGCGCATGATAAACGGAAAACGCTGATAATTTTTTAGTGCTAACCCTGTACCACGCACAACGCTTTTAAGTGGATCTTCTGCAACGTGTACTGGCAATTTAATTTTTGCACTTAATCTTTTATCGAGTCCGCGTAGTAATGCACCACCACCTGTGAGGTACAATCCGCGGCGGTAAATATCTGCAGCAAGCTCTGGTGGCGTGGTTTCTAGGGCTTTTAAGATCGCTTCTTCTATTTTAAAAATACTCTTATCAAGTGCTTCTGCAATTTCTTGATAGCTTACCATAATTTGTTTTGGAATACCTGTAACAAGGTCACGTCCGTTAACTGGTAAATCATCTGGCGGATTGTCTAAATCCTTCATTGCAGCACCAACGTTAATTTTAATTTGCTCTGCAGTACGCTCACCAATTAATAAACTATGGTAACGGCGTAGTGCTTCCATAATGTCGGCGGTAAATTCATCACCCGCAACACGAATACTTTGATCACAAACAATACCAGCAAGTGCAATCACGGTAATACCAGTGGTACCACCTCCAATATCAATAATCATATTTCCAACCGGCTCTTCAACATCAATACCAATACCTAGGGCTGCTGCCATCGGTTCATGAATCATGTATACTTCTTTAGCGCCTGCTTGTTCTGCGGAATCTCTTACCGCACGCTTTTCAACTTCGGTAATAGATGAAGGAATACAAATAACCATACGCCAGCTTGGAGGGAATAATGGTTTTTTAGGGTAGATCATTTTCATCATCTCCCGAATCATTAACTCGGCGGCGTTAAAATCTGCAATCACACCATCTTTTAATGGACGAATGGTTCTAATGCTCTCATGTGTTTTTTCATGCATCATGAGTGCTTTTTTACCAACGGCTAAAACTTCTTTTAAATTATTGCGGTTTAGGGCAACAATAGAAGGTTCATTTACAACTACTTCGTCGTTGTGAATAATGAGGGTATTTGCGGTCCCCAAATCCATTGCAATTTCTTGCGTAAAAAAGTTAAATAATCCCATGGTATGATGCGTAAATCTTGAGTAAATGTATTACTACAAAGGTGCTTGAAATAAATGGAAATAACAAGGTCTATTCTTACGAATTTTCTCTAGCTATTTTTTTTCAAATTCGTACCCAATATCGCGTCTAAAATAAATCCCCTCAAAACTTATCTTTTCTAGTCTTTGGTGTGCAAGCAAAACGGCGTCTTGAATATTGTTGCCATATGCAGTAACTGCTAAAACCCTTCCACCACTTGTAACTACAGCGTTTTCGGAAGCTTTGGTGCCTGCCTGAAAAACAAGTGTGTCTGTAATAGCGTTTGTATCTTCTAGGCCTGAAATGACCTTGTTTTTTTCATAGTCTCCAGGGTAGCCGCCGCTCACAGCCATAATAGTGGCGCAACTTCTGTTATCGTACGTAATATTGGCGTCAATTAAAGTGCCATTATCCATCGCCGCAAATAGGGCAACGAGGTCTGTTTGTAAACGCGGCATTACCACTTCTGTTTCAGGATCACCCATACGGCAGTTGTACTCAATTACAAAAGGCTCGCCCCCTACATTCATGAGTCCAAAAAACACAAACCCATTGTAGCAAAGTTCTTCTGCTGCGAGCCCATTAATAGTGGGCTTAACAATGTGTTCCTCCACCTTTTGCATAAAAGTATCGTCCATAAAAGGAACGGGGCTAACACAACCCATGCCGCCGGTGTTAAGGCCTGTATCACCTTCTCCTATTCGTTTGTAGTCTTTGGCATGACCAATAATTTGGTAGTCCATGCCGTTGGTTAGGGCAAAAACACTGACTTCAATACCGGATAAAAATTGTTCAATCACCACTTTGCTGCTAGCCTCACCAAACTGCTTGTTAACGAGCATTTCATTAAAAGTTTCCAGCGCTTCATTGTGCGTGGTAGCAATAACAACGCCTTTTCCAGCCGCTAAACCGTCGGCTTTTAGTACCACAGGTAATGAATGAGATGCGATATAGTTTTTACCTTCCTCTATATTTTCTAGGGTAAACTCTGCATAGGCCGCCGTTGGAATCTGGTGACGCTGCATAAATTTCTTACTAAATGCCTTGCTACCCTCTAATTGCGCTGCTTTTGCAGAAGGGCCTACCACTATAATATGTCTTAGTGCCGGGTCCGATTCAAAAAAGTCATAAATACCTTTAACTAGTGGCTCTTCGGGGCCTACTACAACCAGTCCAATTTTATGCTCGATACTTGCTGCTTTAATGCCTTCAAAATCGGTTACCGAAAGGTTTAAATTGGTTCCAATGCCTGCTGTGCCTGGGTTTCCGGGTGCTATATATAAAGCATCACAATGGTGACTTTGGGCCATTTTCCAAGCAAGTGCATGTTCTCTGCCGCCAGCACCCAGTAGTAAAATATTCATAGAGTTAGGTATAATTGGAGAGGCAAAAGTATCATTTTCGGCGGTCATTTGTACGGGTGGTTCGCTGTAAAGATTTTATTGCTATTTTACAGCACCAGAAAATCAATAGTTTACAACGATAACGAGCTCTATATGAATCAAACCGCTATTCAAAAAGGTCATCCAAAGGGATTGTATGTGTTATTTGCCACCGAAATGTGGGAGCGTTTCAATTACTATGGAATGCGCGCCATTTTGGTACTTTTTTTGGTAAAAGCCATGGCATTTAATCAGGATGCTGCCTCGCAGGTTTATGGAAGTTATACTGGGCTGGTATATTTAACCCCATTGTTTGGCGGATATATGGCAGACCGTTATTGGGGAAACAAGCGATCTATTATTGCAGGGGCATTGGTGATGGCCATTGGAGAATTTATTTTGTTCTTTTGCGGCCATTATTATGACAATGCTGCTTTAGCGATGCCACTTTTTTATACAGGCTTAGGATGTATGATTGCGGGAAACGGTTTTTTTAAACCCAATATTTCGAGCATGGTGGGTCAATTATACAAGAAGGGAGATTCAAAAATAGATGCAGCCTACACCATCTTTTACATGGGTATTAATACGGGCGGCGCATTAGGTCCAATTGTATGTGGTTTTTTTGGTGAAACAGGAAACAATGGAGATTTTAAGTGGGCGTTTTTAGCTGGAGGAATCGCAATGTTATTGAGTGTTATCACACAAATTATTTTTCAAAAAAAGTATTTAGTAGATGCTAATGGCGCCTCTATTGGCGATGCTCCAAAAGGTGCATCAACATTCTTTTTGAAAATTCCAGTAATGGTTGGATTTCTATTTTTAATTTCATTAATTACGATCGCACTTGTTTACGTTGATATCAATGTAGTGAGTTATTTATTTTGGTTATTAATTGCATGTATTCTTTTAATTGCCTTTATTATATTTTCAGATGCATCATTGGATGCGCTTGAAAAGAAAAAAGTGGCGGTGTTATTTACGGTATCTTTTTTCGTTATCTTTTTTTGGAGTGCCTTTGAACAAGCTGGCGCATCACTTACATTTTTTGCATCAGAAAATACGCAACGTGACCTTGGGTTTTATGTGGTCCCAGCAAGTTTTTTTCAGTCATTAAATTCAATTTTTGTGGTGACCCTTGCTCCTTTGGTGGCTTG
>Ga0208599_1000025_pt1 | contig 59249 bp, 63 predicted proteins | sample LakMenEpi17Aug12_FD_150706 | JGI IMG/M metagenome (GOLD analysis project Ga0208599, IMG submission 150706) | Freshwater microbial communities from Lake Mendota, WI - 17AUG2012 deep hole epilimnion (SPAdes) | ecosystem: Environmental > Aquatic > Freshwater > Lake > Epilimnion/Euphotic zone ... | reverse complement strand
GACGGGCCGCCTCGAAGTCGGCGGCCAGCAGCCCATGCACCCGCTCGGTATGGGTATCGGGCCGTCCGTCCAGCACGGCCTCGGCCGCCAGTCGGCCACTGCGGATGGCATGGAACAGGCCGTCCCCGAACAGGGGATTGATCAGGCCCGCCGCATCGCCCACCAGCAGCACCCGGCCGTCAGGAGTGTGCAGGGGCTCGGGGCCGTCCCAGAAGGGCAGGGGATGGGCATAGCTGCGCAGCCCCCGCAGGCGCTGGGGAACCACCCCGAGCGCCGCGGCGGTGGCGTCGATTGCGGCGCGGATGCGCCGGCGCGCCGTGGGGTCGCGGCGCACATCGCGCTCACGGCCATGGAACAGCCCCGCACCGATGTTTAGGTGGTCGGCCTTGGGAAACAGCCAGGCGTAGCCGCGGCGCAGCACCCCATAGTCGAGGTGGAGCAGATCGGGGCACAGCAGGGGGTCGGCGGGATCCCACTGGTGGGGCACCTCCAGCTCGATCGCCAGGGCAACCCGCGGATCGGGCCGCAAGCCCACACAGGCGGCAACCCCACCGGCGGCCCCATCGGCGCCGATCACGTGGCGGGCCCGCACCTGCAGGCAGCGCGGCTCGCCGCTGGCGCCCGGGCAGCGCAACGTGACCGTGACCCCATCGCGCCCCCGCTCCAACGCCTGAAAGGCATGCCCCTCCAGCACCCGGGCCCCGGCCGCTGCCGCTGCCTGCACCAGGACGTGGTCGAAGCGGGGCCGCTGCACCATCCACAGTGCCCGCGATCGCTCCGGCGGCGTTCCCGGCGGATCCACGGCAGCCTCCGCCGCCTCCTGGAAGCGCCAGCTGTGCCGCATCCAGCGCACCCGGGTATCCACCACAGCCTCGGGCACCAGATCGCGCAATTCCTCCTGCACCGGCAGGGGCATGCCGCCACCACAGGGCTTGTGCCTTGGCAGCTGCCGCTTGTCCACCAGCAACACGCCCAGGCCGCCCCGGGCTGCGGTGGCCGCCGCCATGGCCCCGGCGGGGCCTGCGCCCACCACCAGCAGATCCACCAGCTCGGTTGACCGCTCAGCCACCGATCAGGGTTTCCAGTGCCGCCGTCACATCCGCCTGGCGCATCAGCGCTTCGCCCACCAGCACGGCGTCGGCGCCCGCACCCTGCACCCGGTCGAGGTCGTCGCGGCTGAACAGACCCGATTCACTCACCAGCAGGCAGCCCTTGGCCCGGACGCGCTCGCCATGGCTGGCGGTGAGCTGCTCGGTGACGGCCAGATCGGTGTGGAACGTGGCCAGGTTGCGGTTGTTGATGCCGATCAGCTCCACGCCGCCGAGGGCCAGCACCCGGTCCAGTTCCGCCGCGTCGTGCACTTCCACCAGGACCGCCAGTCCGAGACTGCGGGCCACCTTGAGCAGGTAGGCCATGTCCTGATCGCTGAGGATCGCCGCGATCAGCAGGGCGGCGTCGGCCCCGGCCGCCCGGGCCTGGTAGAGCTGGTACGGACTGAGGATGAAGTCCTTACAAAGCAGGGGCAGGTCAACCACCTGGCGCACCTGCACCAGCACCTCGAAGCCCCCCTGGAAAAACGCCTTGTCGGTGAGCACCGACAGACAGCTGGCGCCACCGGCGGCATAGGCACGGGCGATGGCCTCGGGGTCGAAATCCTCGCGGATCACCCCCTTGCTGGGGCTGGCCTTCTTCACCTCGGCGATCACCGCCGGCTTGCGGCAGCTGGCGCGCAGGGCCGCGAGGAAATCGCGGGTGGCGGGCAGATCGGCCACCTGTTGCTGCAGCTTCTGGAGGCTCAGGCGCTCCCGGGAGGCGGCCACCTCCCGGTCCTTCTCCCAGACAATTCGCTCGAGGATGTGGCGCGGCTCGGCCTGTTGATGGGGGATGGCGTATTCCAGGTGCGCCACCTTCACGGATGGATTCGGGGGCCGGCGGCGGATCTCCAACGGGTTGGCGGGGAACGGGGGCTGGCCTGATCGTAAAGCTGTTGACCGCGCTGCCCGAGAGGCTGCCCGCCAGAGCGGTGCTGGCCCATGCCCCAATTCGCGAAGGCCGGACCTAAATTTTTTACCTTCTCCTGGGCACCAGCCTGCCCACCTCCATGCCGCTCAAGGGCCGTCCCCGGGTCGCTCTGCACAGCCCTGCCAGCCTGCAGCTCGGTGATCGCCCCCCAGGTCCTGGCGCCTGCGTCCACGGTCCGATCCTCAGCCTGCGGTCCCCCGCGCCGTGGCCTGAGGGCCAGCCCGATCAGCTGGAGCTGAACTGGCAGGAACAGCCGGATGGCACCCTCGGCGACCTGCACTGCCAACTTCCCGGCCGGCGGCACTCACCGGGATCCCTCAGCTGGACCCTGCAGATCCCCCTGGAACAGCTGCTGCTGGCAGCCGACCGTCGGCAGCTCACGGCGTTTCTGCCCCTTGACGACGTCGGCTCCCTGGCGGACAGCAACCCAGCCTGCGCCCGGCTGGGCCTGGCAATCCGTCGGTTGCGCTCCCTGGCCGACCAGGGCCTGAGCCAGGAGTGGCTGGTGCTGGAACCCCAGCTGCTTGACCTGCTGGTGGATGCGCTGATCGCCGTTCCCTGCTCCGCCACTCCCCGCCAGGACCGGGGATGGCGGCACGTGATCGAGACGTTGCGCGCCATGGACCGCTGGCTGGCGGACGATCTCAGCCTGGCCGACCTCTCCAGGGAAACGGGCGTGTCGCCCAGGGCCCTGCAGATGGCGTTCCGGCACCACCTGCAGAAACGCCCCCTCCAGAGCCTGCGCGAGCTGCGCCTCGCCCGGCTGCGCCAGCTGCTGCTGCAGGGGGGGCGCCGGCCAGGCATGGCCGAGGCCCTACGCCAGTGCGGGCTGCCCGGCAATGGCACCACGGCCCGCCACTACCAGGAACGCTTCGCCGAGAAGCCCTCCCAGACCCGCTGCTGATTGCGCTAGCCAACAGCCGGTTGCGCTAGCCAACAGCCATGGCCGCCTGTTTGTAGGCCACTTCAACCACCTCGCTGAGGGTGGGGTGGGTGTGCACCTCGTTGACCAGCTGCTTCACGCTCTGGCGGCGGGCCACGGCATTGGCGATCTCCTGGATCAGATCGGCGGCGTGGAGGCCATAGATGTGGGCGCCGAGCACCTCGCCGCTGCTCTTGTTGAACAGCAGCTTCATCAGGCCGTCGCTCTCCAGCTCGGCCAGGGCCTTGGAGTTGGCCTTGAAGTAGCTGCGCACCGATCCCAGTTCGAAGCCCTCCTTCGCCGCCAGTGCCTTGGCATCGGCCTCGCTCAGGCCCACCGAGCTGATCTCCGGATGGGTGAAGGTTGCCGCCGGAATCGAGCGGTAGTCGATGGCCCGCGTGTGGCCCAGGATATTGTCGATCGCCACGGTGCCCTGGGCGGCGGCGGTGTGGGCCAGCATCATCTTGCCGGTCACATCGCCCACGGCCCACAGGTGGGGCACGGGCTCCCCGCCCACCAGCACGCGCATGTGGTCGTCCACCGGGACGAAGCCGCGCTCGGGTTCCACACCAACGGCCTCCAGGTTGAGCCCGGCGCTGCTCGGCACCCGGCCGGTGGCCACCAGCACGGCATCCACCTCCAGGGTTTCCACCAGCTCCTTGCTGGCCATGTCGGCCAGCTCGATCTGCACCGGGCAGCCGGGGGTGACCTTGCGGGCCAGCAGGCCGGCGCGGGCGTCGATGTCGCGGCCGTCGATCAAGTTGCGGGCGGCGATCTTGGCGATGTCGGGATCGAAGGTGGGCATCACCCGATCCAGGGCCTCGATCATCGTCACCTCACAGCCCAGAGCGGTGTACACATCGGCGAATTCCAGGCCGATGTAGCCGCTGCCGATGATCGCCAGCCAGCGGGGCAGCCACTCCAGGCTCACCGCCTCGTCGCTGGTGAACACGGTGCGGCCGTCGGTTTCGATGCCGCGGGGCACGAACGGCTCCGAACCCGTGGCGATGATCACGTCGCGGGCGCTGTAGGTGCGCTCCACGCCAGTACCGCTCGCGCGCACCGTCACCTGTTGATGGCCGGCGAGTCGGCCCTTGCCCCGCAGGATCGTGGCGCCGGCGCGCTCCAGGGTCTTGGTGAGGTTGGCGCGGATCGTGGCCACGAGCTGGTTGGCATGGTCGGCGATCTTCTGTCGCTCGAATCGCACCGGCGCGGCGTGGATGCCGAAGCCGGCCAGGTGCTCGGCATCGGCCAGCTCCCGCACCCGGCCACTGGCGGCCAGCAGGGCCTTGGAGGGCACGCAGCCCCGATTCACGCAGGTGCCGCCCATGTCGCGCGATTCCACGATGGCCACAGTGAGCCCGTGCTCCGCGGCGTGCTTTGCCGCGTCGAAGCCGCCGTAACCGGCCCCGATCACGATCACATCGAAATCAAAATCGCCAGAGGAGCCGGAAGAATTGGAGGGGGCTGCGCTCACCGGGGCCACTGTTCAGCTGGCCGGCATTCTCTCCTGCCGCAGGCGCTCCAGCAGCAGCGGGGCCGCCGCCACCGCCACATTCAGGGACTCCACCGCCGGACTGTGGGGAACGGTGACCTGCTGGCTGGCCAGCGCCTGCAGCTCCCGGGCCAGCCCCGCCCCCTCACTGCCCAGCATCAGGGCCGTCGGAGCTGTCCAGTCGAGTTGCCAGTAGGGCTGCCCGCCCTGCTCCGGCGGCACGGTGGCAAGCAGCTGCACGCCATGCCGATCGCGCAACCGCAGCACGCGCTCCGCCAGCTCAGCCCGGGTGCCGCGCCAGAGGGGCAGGGCCAGGGCTGCCCCGGCGGAAGCGCGCAACACCTTGGGCTGGAAGGGATCCGCCCCATCGGCCAGCCACAGGCTGCGCACTCCGGCCGCCAGCGCGGTGCGCATCAGCGTGCCCAGGTTGCCGGGGTCCTGGATCGTGTCGAGCACCAGCCAGAAGCCTGGGGCACTGGTCGCTGCTGCCAGGCCGTCGCTGGGCCCGGAGGCGATGGCCGGAAGCACCAGGGTGGCCACCACCCCATCCGGATGCTGGGTGCTGGCCACGGCCTGGAGCACCTCTTCACTCACCCTGTGCAGGCGGCAGCCGGGCGGCAGGGCGTTCAACAGAAGCGGATGGGTCTCCATCCAGGCCTCCGTGGCCAGCAGATGGCGGGGCGCTTGTCCCAGGCGGATCGCTTCCTGCAGAAGATGGGTGCCCTCGAGCAGGAGCAGCCCCTGTTCCCGACGGCCCCGGCCCTCGTGGAGGAGTCTGAGCTGGCGAACCAGAGGATTGCGGCGGCTGCTGATCAGCGCAGCAGGATCAGAACTGGTCGTGGCGACGCACCTTGGCAGTTCCATCGAGCACCAGCTGCCTGCTGTCGAGGTCGACACCTCGTACGGCAGCCACCTCGCCCTTGATGCCCTCGGCGCGGAGGTTCTCGATGAGCTTGCCGATCACGGCATCCTCCACGGTGGTCTGATCCAGAGAGTCGGGCGTGAGACTCTCCAAAAACTTGCCGATCTTCGATGCAACCAGCTCGGATGCGTTGGAGATCTTTAAGAGAATCATAAGATTTCAGTGCGGATGGGGAGACTTGAACTCCCACGACATTGCTGCCACTAGTACCTGAAACTAGCGCGTCTACCAATTCCGCCACATCCGCGTGGCCGTCACCGCAGTGACCCCTGAACCCTACGACATGGCGGACCCCTCCAGCCGGCGCAGCCCCACCGGCACGCTGCGGCGCGGCGGCACGTCAGCCAGTTCTGGCAGCGGCCTTCTAGACGATTGGGGGATTTGTTGTCATTATTCCTGTGCAATTCCGCAGGACAGCCTTACGTGACCCTTTCTGCTGTCCCCGTTTCCACTTCCGCGACATCGGCCTCCGGCTCTGTCCCCAGCAGCGAAGCGGCGACAGCAGCTGCCGTGGCCTCCCTGTCCCCCGATCTGCAGCGTCCCCATCTGCTGGTGAGTGGTGGACGCCGCCTGAGCGGCGAACTGCGCGTGAGTGGCGCCAAGAATTCAGCCCTGGTGCTGATGGCCGCCTGCCTGCTCACCAGCGACCAGATTCTTCTGCGCAATGTCCCCCCCCTCACTGACATCGTGGGCATGGGGGAGATGCTGGTGAGCCTGGGCGGCAAAGTGCGTCGCTCCGCCGACACCCTCGAGCTGGGCGGTTCCGAGATTAATTGCTCAGCCGCTCCCTACGAGCTGGTAAACAGCCTGCGGGCGAGCTTCTTCTGCATTGGCCCGCTGCTGGCCCGGATGGGGATGGCCAAGGTGCCCCTGCCGGGTGGCTGCCAGATCGGTACCCGCCCTGTGGTCGAGCACGTCAAGGGCCTCAAGGCCATGGGCGCCCAGGTGACGATCGAGCACGGTGTGGTAACTGCGGTCGTTCCCGGGCCCAACCGTCGTCTCCGTGGCGCCCACATCCACATGGATTGCCCCAGCGTGGGTGCCACTGAGACCCTGATGATGGCCGCCGCCCTGGCCGACGGCGAAACCGTGATCGAGAACGCCGCCCAGGAACCTGAAGTGGTTGATCTGGCCGATCTGCTCCTGGCCATGGGCGCCCGCATCCGCGGGGCAGGCACGCCCACCATCACCATCGCCGGCACGGAACGGCTGCACGGTGCCGACTACAGCGTGATCCCCGACCGCATTGAGGCCGGCACCTTTCTGCTGGCCGCCGCGATCACCCGTTCTGCCCTGCGCGTGGCACCGGTGATTCCGGAGCACCTCGGCGCCGTGCTCACCAAATTGGAGGAGGCCGGCTGCCGCATCGAACGCGATGGCGACGGCCTCACCCTCCAGGCCGAGCGGATCCGTGCTGTGGATCTGCGCACCCAGCCCTTCCCCGGTTTCCCCACCGACCTGCAGGCGCCGTTCATGAGCCTGCTGGCCACGGCTGAAGGCACCAGCATGGTGTGCGAAAAGATCTTCGAAAACCGCCTGCAGCATGTGGCTGAGCTGCAGCGCATGGGCGCCTCGATCCGTACCGATGGCAACACCGCCTTCGTGGACGGTGTGGCCCGGCTGAGCGCTGCCCCTGTGAAAGGCAGCGATCTCAGGGCATCGGCGGCCATGGTGCTGGCCGGCCTGGCGGCGGAAGGGGTGAGCGAGGTGTACGGCCTGGAATACCTCGATCGGGGTTACGCCGGCATCGAGCACAAACTGAATGCCGTGGGGGCCTCCATCCAGCGGATCGATCCCGCCAGCCTCCTCCACAGCCAGCAGTCCAGCCCCCACCTGGCCGCCTAAACTCCAGCAATCGGGAGCGTGCCGGAATTGGTAGACGGACTCGACTCAAAATCGAGCGCCCTCGGGCATGTGGGTTCGAGTCCCACCGCTCCCATCCCGCCAGCCCCGGACCCCACCAACCCGGTGATGGACACCTACGCCCGCTTCCCTGTGGAGCTGGTGAGAGGGAAGGGTGTGTGGGTGTGGGATCACAACGGCCGCCGCTACCTCGACTGCGTGGCCGGCATCGCCGTGTGCACCCTGGGCCACAGCGACCCGCGCCTGCGCAAGGCCCTCAACCGCCAGCTGGGCCGGCTGCAGCATGTGTCCAATCTGTACCGAATCCCGGAACAGCAGCAGCTGGCGGAGGCCATCACAGCCCGCAGCTGCTTCGACCGGGTGTTCTTCTGCAACTCGGGCGCCGAAGCCAACGAGGCGGCCATCAAGCTGGCCCGTAAGCACGGCCAACTGGTGCGCGGCATCAGCCCGGAGCAGGGGCCCCTGATCCTCACCGCCGAGGCCAGCTTCCACGGCCGCACCCTGGCCGCGGTGACGGCCACGGGCCAGCCCAAGTACCACCAGGGCTTCGAGCCAATGGTGCAGGGCTTCCGCTACTTCCCTTACAACGACACGGGCGCGTTTGAGAATCTGCTGCGGGAGTGCGAGGCCAGCGGTCCCCGGGTGGCCGCCGTGCTGCTTGAGCCCCTGCAGGGCGAAGGGGGCGTGCATCCCGGCGAGCTGGCGTTCTTCAGCCGAGTGCGCGAGCTCTGCGATGCCCACAACATCCTGCTGATCTTCGACGAGGTGCAGATCGGCGTGGGCCGCAGCGGCGAGCTGTGGGGCTACCAGAAGCTGGGGGTGGAACCGGACGCCTTCACCCTGGCCAAGGGCCTGGGCGGCGGCATTCCGATCGGCGCCCTGGCCGTGAAAAGCCACTGCGACGTCTTCCGCCCCGGCGACCACGCCAGCACCTTCGGCGGCAATCCATTCGCCTGCCGCGCCGGCCTCACCGTGCTGGCCGAACTGGAACGCCGCGACCTGCTCACCCGGGTGCGTCGCGTGGGTGCCGTGCTCGAACAGGAGCTGGGCGCCCTGGTGCAGCTCCACCCCCAGCTGCTGGCCGGCAGCCGCGGCTGGGGGCTGCTGCAGGGTCTGGTGCTGCGGGCCGAGGCTCCGGCTGCCCCAGCGGTGGTGAAGGCCGCCCTCGCCCGGGGGCTGCTGGTGGTACCGGCCGGCCCCACCGTGGTGCGTTTCGTGCCACCACTCACGATCAAAACCCGTCAGATCCGCCAGGCCGTGCAGTTGCTGGAGCAGGCCCTGCTCAGCCTGGTCTGAGCCATCCCGACCCCTCCTAGACGCTGAAACGGTGCTGGATTCCTTCACCGACCTGATCGAGCCCTTCAGCCATCGCGGCGTGGATCTGGGCCTGGGCCGTCTGCAAGGGGCCCTGGCCGAGCTGGGCCATCCCGAGCGGCGCTTTGCCGCCGTGCAGGTGGCCGGCACCAACGGCAAGGGCTCAATCTGCACCCTGGTGCACCGCAGCCTGCTGGCGGCGGGCATCCGCGCAGGCCTCTACACCTCGCCCCACCTGGTGAGCTGGACCGAGCGCATCCGGCTGGGGCCCGACCCGATCCTGGCCACCGTTCTGCGCCGCCATCTGCGCAGCGCCCGCGAGGTGGCCGAGCGCCACCAGCTCACGCCATTCGAACTGGTGACGGCCGCCGCCTTTCTGGCCTTCGCCGAGGCCCAGTTGCCGCTGGTGGTGCTGGAGGTGGGTCTGGGCGGCAGGCTCGATGCCACCAGCTGCCATCCCGATCGCGGCGTGATCGGCTTCGCCACGGTCGGACTTGACCACCGCGAATGTCTCGGGCCAGACCTGGCCAGCATCGCCGCCGAGAAGGCCGGCGTGCTGCAGCCCGGGGCCGTGGCGGTGAGCGCACCCCAGGCAGCCGCGGTGACGGCGGTGCTTGAGCGCCAGGCCGAGGCCATGGGTGCCCAGCTGTGCTGGCGCCCCCCCCTGGCCCAGGCGGCCGATGGCAGCCTGGAGATCCAGGGCGAATTCTGTGCCTGCGGCCTGGCCGGGAGCGTGCAGGCGGCCAATGGAGCAGTGGCGCTGGGCATGCTCGAGGCCCTGGCCGAACGGGGCTGGCCCGTGGGCGTCGCCGCCATTCGCCAGGGCTTTGCCCAGGCCCGCTGGCCCGGCCGGCTGCAGCAACTGCACTGGTGCGGCGTACCCCTGTTGCTGGACGGGGCCCACAATCCGCCTGCAGCCGCGGCCCTGCGGGCTGAGCTCGACCGTCATCCCGCCCGCCACGGGCTGGGGAAGGGGCCGCGCCACTGGCTGCTGGGGATCCTGGCCAACAAGCAGGGAGCAGAGCTGGTGACCCAGCTCCTGGCCCCCACCGACCGGGCCTGGATCGTGCCGGTGCCGGACCATGCCAGCTGGAGTCGTGACGCTCTGGCCGCCGCTGCGCCGCAACTGGCCCAGCAGCTGGAAGCGGCGGAAGATCTGGAACAGGCCATCCAGCTGGCGCAGCACGGCGCCGGTGGCGAACGGCTGATCGTGGCCGGCTCGCTCTATCTGATCGGCGATCTGCTGGCTGGGGCTGACGGCTCGAGCTGACGGCTGACGGATCGGGGCAGCCTCGCCAGAATGCAGAGCGTTCCTGCGGCAACCCTGTGGGGCTGCCGCAGCTCCCTTGCCCTGCCAATTCCATGACCCTGGACCTCAGCAAAGACGAGCGCAGCAAACTGATGGGCGCGCCCCTGGCGGCAGCCCTGGCCGTGATGACCGTGGACATGGGGGTGATCTCCAGTGCCCAGGAAGCCCTGGCCCTGGGGCGGGAGCTGGCCGGCGCGGCCCAGCGCTACGCCGACAACCCCCTGATCGCCGGACTGTTCAGCCCGGAGGCCCTCAAGGAGGGTATCCGCCCCGAGAAGCTGCAGATCAACCCGGAGGACGTGCGCGGCGGCCGCGTGCTCGACCGGGCCCTCGAGGAGGTGGACGCCGCCCTGGAACTGGCCCGCCAGAAAGCCGATGCGGCCACCGTGCAGCAGTACTGCCAGATGATCGTGGAGGGCTGCGTGGCCGTGGCGGAGGCGGCCGGCAAGGGCCTGTTCGGCTCCGGTGAGAAGGTGTCCGCCGAGGAGCGGGCAGCTCTGGAGCGCATCCGCACCCACCTCGGCGTGGCCGTCGCGGCAGAGTGAACGGGTCCCGCCCGGAGCTGTCGTCCATGCCCCCAGTTCCCCCGTCCAGGCTGCAGCGGTTGCTCTCCCGCCCGCTGCGGCCCCTGCTGCTGGGGCTGCTGTTCAGCCTGCTGGCACTGCTGCTGCCGGTGGGTGCGGCATGGGCGGAGTTCACGGGCGTGGATTACACCCTCACCAACCAGAACGAGGCTGATTTCAGCGGCCAGGACCTGGCCAACACCTCGTTTGCCGGGGCGTCGGGCCGGCATGCCAACTTCAGCGGCGCCAACCTGCACGGAGCGATCCTCACCCAGGCCGCCTTTCCGGAGGCCAGCTTCCGGGGCGCCGACCTCAGCGGCGTGCTGATGGACAAAGTGGATTTCAGCGGCGCCGACTTCACCGATGCCCTGCTCAGCGGGGTGATCGCTGCGGGCAGCAACTTCAGCGGCGCCACGGTGACAGGCGCCGACTTCAGCGACGCCCTGATCGACCGGGTCGACCAGCGGGCCCTCTGCAGCGATGCCGAGGGCACCAACCCCGTCACCGGGGTGGAGACACGCCTGAGTCTGGGCTGTTGATCTGAACGGCTGGCCCCGCCCAGCTCAGCGCTCCAGCCAGCCCCGCAGTTTGCCCGGGTTGAGCAGGCCAGCGGGGTCGTAGGCCGCCTTGGCCGCCACCTGGTCGGCGTCGATCACCCCCAGGCCGCCGTCCTCAACGGTGATCACATGGGGATTGAAGATCACCGCCCCGGCCTGGCGCAGCTGGGCCATCAGCTGCTGCAACGGCGCCTCCCCCTGCCAGCGCAGCAGCGGCAGGGCCGCAAGGCGAGCTGCCCCCTGGTGGCGCACGGCCTCCAGATGCCAGTGCAGGGCATCGCCCCACTGGCGGCTCAGCTCCTGCAGCAGGGGCAGCTCCGGCTGGGGCAGCAGCAACTGCAGGTAGGTCCAGCCAGGCACCTGGGCCCGCCAGTGCAGGGTGGTGTGGTTCCAGCAGAGCTCCCGCAGGGGCAGGCCCCGGCTCTCACCCTGGGGCGCCTGCCACACCAACGTGCCGCCACGGGCCGCCAGCCAGGCCGGTAGCACCTCAAGGGCGTCCGGGGCAGCCAGCAGCAGCAGGCGATGCTCCCCCCGTCCGGCCGCTGCACAGCCCTGGGGCCAGGGGGAGCGGGCGGCGATCGGAGCCTCCAGCAGCGTGAGTCCATTGAGCTGCAGGGCCGTGGCCGCCAGGGCTCGGCCGGCCTCCACCGCCTCGGCCCAGCTGGCGAATCCCACCACCAGCTGCTGCCAGGCCTCGGCCTCGCAGGTGGGCAGCCGCAGGGCGGTGATGATGCCATTACAGCCGTAGGCATGGTTGAGCGGCTCACTGGCGCTGGCATCCAGCCGCAGCAGCCGGGGTTCCGGCTCCACCGTGACCACCTCCAGCCCGAGCAGGTTGCCGGGATCGCGCAGAAAGCCCCAGCGCAGCGAACCGATGCCGCCGGAGCCACCGGCGATGAAGCCGCCGATGCTGGCGCTGCGGTAGGTGCTGGGCAGCAGCCGCAGGGCCCGGCCCTGGGCGGCCAGCCGCTGATCCAGCCCCGCCATCACGGCTCCGGCCTCCACCTCGATCACCCCGGTTCCGGCGTCGAGATCGCGCAGGCGGTTCAAACCGGTGAGATCCAGCACCACGCCGCCGGCCAGGGGCACGCACTGGCCGTAGTTGCCGGTGCCGGCCCCGCGCAGGGTGAGGGGCACGCCGGCCCGGGCACAGGCGCCGGCCACCAGCCGCACCTGCTCCACGCTGGTGGCCCGCACCGCCAGCTGGGCCCGCTGGCCCCTGAACAGGGGCACCAGCAGCGGGGAGTAGTCGAAGTAGTCGCGCGAGAGCCGCTCCAGCTCGGCCGGCTCGGCCGCGGTGACCAGCCGCAGCTGGACGTCCTGCTGGCCCAGTTCGGCGGCCAGCTGATCGATCGTGGCCTGGCTTGAACGCGGCGGCAGGGACGACACGGGGCTCACGGCAGCTCAGCCCATGCTGGCCTCCAGCAGGGGGGAGGGGAGCTGCTGCTGCGGTGGGGGCAGCCAGCGGCCGCCGCGCAGCACCCGCCGCTGGGGCGTGCGGGCCAGCAGCTCGCTCCAGCTGCCGGCGGCCAGCACCACCAGATCGGCCGGGCCGCCCTCGCGCACCAGGCCATCCCACTCGAGCCCCAGCAGTCGAGCCGGCGCAGTGGTGAAGGGCGCCAGCCCCAGGCGCTCAGCCGGCCAGAGATGGCTGGTGAGCGGCGCGAGCCGCAGCAGCTCGATCGGGTCGAAATCACCCCCGGGATACCAGGGATCCTGCACGTTGTCGCCGCCGAGGGCGACAGTGACCCCGGCCCGCTGCAGGCAGGGGATCGGTGCCTGCACCCGCAGCAGCGGCGTGCGCTCGGGCCGGCGGCCGAGCAGCCAGAGATTGGTGAGCGGCAGGGCCACCACCGCCACCTCGGCGTCGGCCAGTTGCTCGGCGAGCCGCTGCAGCCGGCGTTCGCCCAGCAGGGCCAGGCTGGCCGCATGGCTGCAGGTGAGCGGCACGGCGGTGCGCAGCTGCCGCTGCACCGAGAGCAGCAGCTGCACACCGCGGCCGGGCTGGCTGTCGTCCTCATCGACATGCAGGTCCACGGCCGTGCCCAGGCGTTCAGCCTGTTCCAGAAGAGCCTTCAACGCCACCCGGTCCTTGCCGTCATGGCCATAGGGCGGGCCCAGCACACCACCGAGCAACCCACCCCGAGCCGCTACCCAGCGGGCGAGGTCCTCGCCCTCCGGAGTGCTCCAATGGTTGATCGGCACCAGGGCCACCAGCTGCAGATCCACCCTGCCGGCCCAGCGTTGGCACAGGTCAAGCAGGGCCTCCCAGCTGGGGTGTGCGCCGGGACCGGCGCTGTCGATGTGGCTGCGCACCGCCCGCAGACCCTGGCGCCAGGCGCGCTCAAGGGCCTGCTCCGCCCGCTCCATCACCAGCTCCACGCTGCGCCCTTGAGCCTCTCGCTGGTTCTGCCTGAGGGCAGCGGCAAGGGTGCCGCCGGGATTGGGGAAGGCCTCGGCGGTGAAGCACTTGTCGAGGTGGGCATGGGGCTCCACCAGGGGCGTGAGGGCCAGGGGCAGGGCAGCGGGATCGCCCTCCCCGGCCAGGGGGCGCAGGCTCACGACCCGCCCCTCACGGTGCTCGAGCTCCAGGGCCACCAGTCCGTCCTGTTCCCCCACCGCCAGCCGCGCCAGGCCCGGATCGAGCAGACAGCGGGGCAGGCGCAGCCGCAGCCGGCCGGCCGGCCACTCCCCGGACAGGCTGGATGCGGCGGCTGAAGGGTTGGCCATCGCCCCAGGATGGGCGTCAGCTGCCCTCCGCGTCGAGGCCGGCCTGCACGATCACCAGCTGGCCGGCGGCCCCCACCACCGTGGCGGAAAACCGGGGCAGACTCCAACCCAGCAGATCCGTGCCGCCGAACTCGGTGCGATAGAGACTCAACAGCCCCAGATTGGTGCGGCGGGTGTGGCGCCCCACATAGGCCCCGATCGCCCCGCGCTGGGCCCGGATCAGGCGGGGACAGTCGCGCAGGGCCAGGCGCAGCAACGTGGGCAGCACCTCACCCCGGCACACCTCCGCCTCGATCACATCCACCAGCTGCTCGGCGGCGAAGCCGTCGAAGTCGCTTGGCCGGGGATTGCTGAACACCAGGGCACCGCCCAGCGCCGCCGCCCCCGCCGCCCTGCCCAGCCAGCCAGTTCGCGGAGCAGGGGCCAAACGGACACGGGGGCAGGGTGAATTGGTACATTGGCACCGCACCACGGCGGGCGTCGCCAAGTGGTTAAGGCAGCGGCTTGTGGCGCCGCTATTCGGGGGTTCGAGTCCCCTCGCTCGCCCTTTTCATTCCGCTCTGCCCTCATCTTGAGGGGAGTAGAGCTTCCAGCAGCTGGCCCGCTCCGCCCCGCACGGCGTCCGCGCAGGGCAGGCCGGTTTTGGTCGTTACCGCACTGATGGCCTGGGCAGCGGCCGCGTCATCGAGGTGGCCCGTGTTGAGCGCCACCGCCTTCACCTTTGGCCGCTGGCCATCGGATCGGCCCAGGGCCGCCACGGCCTCCACCGCCGCGATCAGCTCCGGCAGCGGCGGAATCGGCAGATCCGCCAAGCCCTTGAGGTGGGTCTGGCCGGCGCGGTGCACCAGCAGCAGCTCGGTGGGCTGGCTGCCGCGGATCAGGGGCAGGGTCGCGGTGGAGCCGGGATGGGCCAGCGACCCCTGACCCTCCACCATCAGCAGGCCCTCGGGTCCCAGATCGGCGCCAGCCTCCAGCACGGCCGCCTCCACGGCCCCGGCGGCGTAATCCACCCGCACCGCATCGAGGGCCACCCCCTGGCCGCTGATCAGGATGCCGGCCTGGCCCGTGCCCACAAACCGGGCCGGGATGCCCATCTGCTCGGCTGCGGCCGCCAGTTCCAGGCAGGCGCTCATCTTGCCCACGGCCATGTCGGAGCCCACCGCCAGCAGGCGCCGGCAGGGCAGGGCCGCCGCCCGGGCCGCCGCCACCACCAGACCCTCGGGCTCGCGGCGCAGGTCCCAGATCCAGGCGGGATCCCGGCACAAAGGCGCCAGCTCGGGGTCGTCGCCGATGCGGCTGTGCAGCCCGCTGGCCACGCTCAGCCCTGCCCGGAGCGCCGCCGCCACATCCGCCCGCAGCGGCGGCGGCAAGCGCCCACCCGAAGGTGCCAGCCCCACCACCGCCACCTCGGGCCCGTAGGCCAGGGCCTCCGCCAGCGACGCCACCACCGGCACATCGCGGTCGATGCCGCTCACCTCCCGCAGGCTGCGGCCTGCCTGGTCGGGATCCACCACCGCCACCACCGGCCCGCGCCGGTAGCGCAACAGCGTGAGGCCGGTCTTGCCGGAGAGGTCGGCCAGACCGCCGTGCTGCAGCAGCACAACCCGCTGTTCAGCTTTCAGCATCAGTTCACCTCCATCGCCGTAGCGGGGGTCTCCGCTGCCCAGTCCAGCCCTGGCCGCACACCGATCCCGCCAGCCTCCGGCGGCAGCACCCGATCGCCCTGCCGCTCCAGCCCCACACATGGGTCGTCGATCAGGTTGAGGTGGCTGTCGAGGTCGGGCCAGCGCACCAGCGGCAGCAGCTGGGCCGCGGCGCCATTGAGCAGCGAGCCGTCGGAGTAGCAGCCCAGCATCACCCCCAGCCCCAGCCGCCGCGCCGTGCGGGCCATCAACAGGGCCTCGCCGAGGCCGCCGCTCTTGAGCAGCTTGATGTTGATCCCATCCACGTGGGAGGCGAGGCGCAGCAGGTCGGACAGGTCCCAGCAGCTCTCGTCGGCCACCAGCGGCAATGGGCAGTGGGGATGGAGGGCCGCAAAACCGGCGGTGTCGGCCTCGGGATCGGGCTGGGGCGCCAGGGGCTGCTCCAGCAGCACCACTCCGGCGCGGGCCAGCGGCTCCAGCATCGCCCTGGCGGCATCCAGATCCCAGCCGCCGTTGGCATCCACCTGCAGCTCGCAGGCCACGCCGGTGCTCTGGCGCCGCTGCTCCAGGGCCGCGGCCACCGCCTCCAGCAGGGCCAGGTCGTGGGCGAGGCCGTCGGGGCTGCCCAACTTGAGCTTGATGCGGGTGGCGGACAGCAGCTGCCACCAGCGCTCGAGCCGCGCCAGCACCGCCGCGGGCTCCCCCAGCCCGAGGGTGACGCTAGTGGCGGCACAGGCTCCCGGATCCAGCCCCCAGAGCCGGTGCAAGGGCTGCCCCAGCCGCTGGCCCCACCAGTCGTGGAGTGCCAGATCCAGGCCGCAGCGCGCCGGTGGGCTGAGTTCGGCCAGCAGGGGTTCCAGGGCCTGGAGGGGTTCGGGAGACAGGGGTTCCAGCTGATGGGCCACGGCCTTGAGCTCGGCTGCAATGGCCTCGGTGGCGTAGTGGCGGTGGCCGGTGTCGAAGCCGCCGGTCTCTCCGTAGCCCGTGAGGCCGCCGTGCTCGACCGTCACCAGCAGGTGCTCCACGGCGCCCGTGGTGCCGCGGCTGATGGCCAGGGGCACGGCCTTGGTGAGCGGGAAGCGGCGCAGGCTCAGGCGCATTGAAGCTGGGGCGCTGCGTTCAAGCTGGCACGGCCCCGGCCCCGCGTCAGTCCGGGCTGGCCATAGCCGAAACTGAAGCCATGACGGCGACCCTCTCCCAGGCCAGCACTCCGGCCCCCCAGGCCCCCCAGGCGGGGCGCGGCAGCTACTGGATCACCACCTTCGGCTGCCAGATGAACAAGGCGGATTCCGAACGCATGGCCGGAATCCTCGAATCGATGGGCTACCGGGAAGCCCAGGCCGAGCTCGAGGCCGATCTGGTGCTCTACAACACCTGCACGATCCGCGATAACGCCGAGCAGAAGGTTTACAGCTACTTAGGCCGGCAAGCGCAACGCAAACGCACCAATCCCAACCTCACCCTGGTGGTGGCCGGCTGCGTGGCCCAGCAGGAAGGCGAATCGCTGCTGCGGCGCGTGCCCGAACTGGATCTGGTGATGGGGCCCCAGCACGCCAACCGGCTTGATGTGCTGCTGGCCCAGGTGGAGCAGGGCCAGCAGGTGGTGGCCACAGACGAGCACCACATCCTCGAGGACATCACCACCGCCCGCCGCGACAGCACGATCTGCGGCTGGGTGAACGTGATCTACGGCTGCAACGAGCGCTGCACCTACTGCGTGGTGCCCTCGGTGCGCGGCAAGGAGCAGTCGCGCCTGCCCGAGGCCATCAGGCTGGAGATGGAGGGCCTGGCGGAGCAGGGCTACAAGGAGATCACCCTGCTGGGCCAGAACATCGACGCCTACGGCCGCGACCTGCCGGGCATCACGCCGGAGGGCCGCCGCCAGCACACCCTCACCGACCTGCTGCAGTTCGTGCACGACGTGGCGGGCATCGAGCGCATCCGCTTCGCCACCAGCCACCCGCGCTACTTCACCGAGCGGCTGATCGATGCCTGCGCCGAGCTGCCCAAGGTGTGTGAGCACTTCCACATCCCCTTCCAGAGCGGCGACGACGACCTGCTCAAGGCGATGGCGCGCGGCTACACGGTCGATCGCTACCGCCGCATCCTCGCGCGCATCCGCGAGCGCATGCCCGATGCCGCGATCAGCGCCGATGTGATCGTGGCCTTCCCCGGCGAAACCGACGCCCAGTACCGCCGCACCCTGGCGCTGATCGAGGAGATCGGCTTCGACCAGGTGAACACCGCCGCCTACTCGCCGCGGCCCAACACCCCCGCTGCCGACTGGCCGAACCAGCTGAGCGAGCTGGTGAAGGTGGAGCGCCTGCGGGAGCTCAACGCGCTGGTGGAGAGGAAAGCAAAAGAACGCAGCGCCCGCTACGCCGGCCGCATCGAGCAGATCCTGGTGGAGGGGATCAATCCCAAGGATCCGGCCCAGGTGATGGGCCGCACCCGCACCAACCGGCTCACCTTCTTCCCCGGCCAGCGGTCCGACGGCACGGCCATCCAGCCGGGCGAGCTTGTGAACGTGCTGATCGAGGAGGTGCGCGCCTTCTCCCTGAGCGGCAAACTGGCCTGAGTTTTGCCTGGACCGTCCACGGCGGTCTTCGAGCGGCCCGATGCCTGAGGTCTCCCCCCACGCCCCCTCCAGCCCTGGTCCAGTCCGCGTGGGCCTGGTTTTCGGCGGAGCTTCCGGGGAGCACCCGGTGTCGATCCGCTCGGCTGCCACGGTGCTGCGCGGCCTGCAGGGCGGTGCCAACGCCAGCCGCTATGCCGTGAACTGTTTTTATATCGACACCGCGGGGCGCTGGTGGGGCCCCGAGCTGGCCGCCGCGGTGCTGGCCCAGGGCACTCCGGCCAGCCCCGAACAGCTCGCCGCCGCCCTGCAGCAGGGGGGGCTGCCCGCCGAAAGCCGGGGCCTCGGCGCCTTGCCGGCCGGGGCCACGGAGGTGGAGGTGTGGTTCCCGGTGCTGCACGGCCCCAACGGCGAGGACGGCACGATCCAGGGACTGTTCACCCTGATGCAGGTGCCCTACGTGGGCTCCGGCGTGCTCGGTTCGGCCATGGGCATGGACAAGCAGGCGATGAAGGCCGCCTTCGCCGCCGCCGGCCTGCCCCAGGTGCCCTACGCCTGTGTGAATGCGGCCGAGCTCTGCGGCGATCCCGAGCCGCTGCTGGAACGGCTGGAGGCCCAGCTGGGTTACCCCTGCTTCGTGAAGCCCGCCAACCTGGGCTCCTCGGTGGGGATCAGCAAGGCCCGCAACCGCGACGACATGCTGGCTGGGTTGCGGGAAGCCGCCGCCCTCGATCCCCGCATCGTGGTGGAGCAGGGCGTCACGGCCCGCGAGCTGGAATGTGCGGTGAAGGGGGGCGGCGCCGCACCCCTGCAGGCCTCCGTGCTGGGCGAGATCTGCTTCGACGCCGACTGGTACGACTACGACACCAAGTACAGCGACGGCAAAAGCCACACCGTGATCCCGGCCCAGGTGCCGGATGGGATCAGCGAGCGGGCGAGGGCGATGGCGATCGAGGCCTGCCGGGCCGTGCACGCCCAGGGGCTGGCCCGGGTGGACTTCTTCTATTCAGAGGCCAGCGGTGATCTCTGGCTCAATGAGATCAACACCCTGCCGGGCTTCACCAGCCAGAGCATGTACCCGATGCTCTGGGCGGCTTCCGGTGTGGATCTTGAGCAACTGGTAGCCGAACTGGTGGAAGGGGCGACACAATGCCACTCCCAGATTCCCCCGGGGGGGCCATCGGCATGAGTCAGGGCCTGCTGTGGTTGCCACTGCTGCTGGTGTTCGTGCTGCTCACGGCCCTTGGCTGGCTGGAGCGGCGCAGGCAGCACCTGTTCCGCGAGTGGGCCAAGGGCGCGGAACTGGCCAAGCTCGACAGCTGCGGCGCGGCCCGGCTGGTGGACGGAGTGCTGAGCTGGAGCAGCTTTGAAGCGGGCCAGCTCAAGCCCGAGGGTGACTTCGTGATCAAGCAACTGGAACTGGTGGAGCTGCTGGCCCTGCGCTCCGGCGAGGCCCCCCTCACCGAGGAGGCCCAGGGGGCCTGCCGCCTGCGCCTGGTGGGTGGTGGAGTGCAGAAAGACCTGCCCTTCGCCGACGCCGAGCGGGCCCGCCGCTGGATCGGCGAGCTGATGGCCCGCTCCCGTTGCGAGCTGTGAGCCAGGCCCGTCCCCTCTCGCCGGGCGCTGAACGGCGCCGGCAACTGCGCCTTCAGCAGCGCCAGGAGCGCCTGCGCAATGCCTGGCGGGTGCTGGTGTTCCTGGGTTTGGCCGGTGGCCTGGGCTACGGCTTGCTCAGGCTGGGCTGGACCCTCAGCGGACCAGAGCAGGTGGAGGTGATCGGCAGCCGTCAGGTCACCACCACCGAAGTGATCAGTGCCGCCGACATCCGCTTCCCCCAGCCCCTGCTCACCCTCGACCCCCGCCGCATCGCCAGCGGCCTGGCGGGCACGCTGCCGGTGGAGGAGGTCCGGGTGAGCCGGCTGATGGCCCCTCCGCGGCTGCGGGTGGTGGTGGTGGATCGCCAACCGGTGGCAAGGGCCGAACGCCTGAGCCCCCAGGGCCTGGAACGGGGCTATGTGGACCGGTTGGGCAACTGGATGACCGCCCGCCAGGGTCAGGGGCTGCGCACCGAGACCACCGACAAGCTGCTGGTGAAGGGCTGGCTACCCAGGCACCGCCAGGCCCTCACCGAGGTGCTCCGCCAGCGCGACGGACTGATCGAGGACATGCGCACCCTGCGCTTTGATCCGGCCGGCAGCATCTGGGTGGACAGTGCCAGCCTCGGAGCGGTGCGGCTGGGCCCGGGGGATGGACAGCTCCCGCAACGGCTGCAGGTGCTGGAACACCTGGTGGCCACCTTGCCCGCCCAGCTCAAGGGCAAGCGGCTGCAGAGCATCGATCTCACCGATCCCAACCAGCCCGAGCTGGCCCTGGTGCCCGGACCGGCCCCCGCCAGGCCGGCACCCACCAACCCCTGAGACTCCGGCCTGAGATTCCGGCCTCAGACACCATGGCTGGTGTGCTCAAACCCGCAAACGTGTGAGAATCGGAAGATAACAGTGCTCCCGGGCCGACATAATGCACGCGCAGATCAGCGGAGATCGCGCCATGGGCACTGACGGCCCAACTGCCAACGGTGCCTCACCGAACACCCTTCCCATGAGCCAGAGCCCCAGCAGCGGCATCGTCCCCAGCCAGTCAGCCCGGATCGAAGTGATCGGTGTTGGCGGTGGCGGCAGCAACGCCGTCAATCGGATGATTGCCTCCGACCTGCAGGGGGTGGGCTACCGGGTGCTCAACACCGACGCCCAGGCCCTGCTGCAGTCGGCCGCCCAGAACCGCACCCAGCTGGGCCAGAAGCTCACCCGTGGCCTCGGGGCCGGTGGTAATCCGGTGATCGGCCAGAAGGCTGCCGAGGAATCCCGCAATGAGCTGCAGGAATCCCTGCAGGGCGCCGACCTGGTATTCATCGCCGCCGGCATGGGTGGCGGCACCGGCACAGGGGCTGCGCCGATCCTGGCCGAGGTGGCCAAGGAAGTGGGTGCCCTCACCGTGGGCATCGTCACCAAGCCCTTCGGCTTCGAGGGCCGCAAGCGCCTGCGCCAGGCCGAGGAGGGGATCGCCCGCCTGGCCGAACACGTAGACACGCTGATCGTGATTCCCAACGACCGGCTGCGGGACGCCATCGCCGGCGCCCCCCTGAACGAGGCCTTCCGCGCCGCTGATGACGTGCTGCGCATGGGTGTGAAGGGCATCACCGACATCATCACCAGGCCCGGGCTGGTGAACGTGGACTTTGCTGACGTGCGCTCGGTGATGGCCGACGCCGGCACAGCCCTGCTGGGCATCGGTGTGGGTTCCGGCCGCAGCCGGGCCACCGAGGCCGCCCAGGCGGCGATGTCCAGTCCGCTGCTGGAGTCAGCCCGCATCGACGGGGCCAAGGGCGTGGTGATCAACATCAGCGGCGGCAAGGACATGACCCTGGAGGACATGACCACCGCCTCCGAGGCCATCTACGACGTGGTCGACCCCGACGCCAACATCATCGTGGGAGCCGTGGTGGACGAGCGGCTGGAGGGTGAGATCCACGTGACCGTGATCGCCACGGGCTTCGAGAGCGGCGCCGCCTACCGCCAGGAGCGTCCGGCTGTGAGCTTCGCCTCCGGTACGGCCTTCAACCCCGAGCCCCCCCAACCAGCCAGCAGCGGCAGCGGCGACGATCGCGGCGCCAAGATTCCCCCCTTCCTGCTCAACCGCCACGCCCGCAACGAGGAGAGCTGAGCCTCCCCTTGGGCAGGGCGGACGACCTTCCGGGCACTGGCTACACAGGCCCTGACCTCAACTGTGCCCCGGCATCGCAGGCCCTCGATCCAGTTGAGCTGGAGATTAATTGCCCTTGAGTTCAGATGAGCTGAATTGCGTTGCGCTGATATTGCCTTGAAGTTGACCCCAGCTGAGCGAGCCTCCACCGAGTGGGATCAGCTCGGATAGCACTGCACCCCGTTTTCATGGGAAGAGGGTGACCCGGATTCCACGCCTGCCTTGAGCATCCCGTGTGGCTGCTCCCTTCCGGTCCTGACCAGGTTTAGGCGTCAGGGCCGCGTGGGTCCGAGTCGGGACGATGCTAGCAATGCCTCTCCCTTCCCCCTCAGCCGTGCCTTTGCGCCCCGCCGATCTGGCCCGCCGCAAGCAGGCCGGGCTGCCGATCACGGTTCTCACCGCCTGGGATGCCCTCTCCGGGGCCCTGGTGGCCGAGGCCGGCGCGGATGCCGTGCTGGTGGGCGACTCGCTGGCCATGGTGGTGCTCGGCCATCCCACCACCCTGCCGGTGACCCTGGAGGAGATGCTCCAACACTGCCGGGCCACCGCCCGGGGGATGGCCAGTGTCTGCGCCCTGGGCCAGGAGCCGCTGCTGATCGTGGACCTGCCCTTCCTCAGCTATCAGTGCGGTGCCGATGACGCCGTGGCCGCCGCCGGTCGGGCGCTCAAGGAGAGTCCGGCCGCCGCCGTGAAGCTGGAGGGGGCCGAACCGGAAACCCTCACGGTGATCGACCGGCTGGTGCGCTCCGGCATTCCAGTGATGGGGCACGTGGGCCTGACGCCCCAGTCGGTGCACCAGCTCGGCTACCGCCGCCAGGGCAACGACGCAGCCAGCCGACTGCGGCTGGAGCGCGACGCCCTGGCCCTGCAGAAGGCGGGCTGCTTCGCCCTGGTGCTGGAGCACGTACCGCACGACCTGGCCGCCACCATCACCGCCCAGCTGGCCATTCCCGTGATCGGCATCGGCGCCGGCCCGGCCTGCGACGGCCAGGTGCGGGTCACCGCCGACCTGCTCGGCCTCACCCCCCGCCAGCCCCCCTTCAGTCCGCCGCTGCTGCAGGGACGCCAACTGGGGGTGGAGGCGCTGCGCCGCTGGATTGCCCAGCAGCAGCCAGCCGCGTCTGCCACCACTGCAGGAGCTGGGCCAGCACCCCATTGCTGAGGGCCAGGCCGGCCGGATCACTGAGCCGCCAGCGCGCCCCTTTCTCCAGCAGCAGCCCCCGCTCCAGCCAGGGGGCCAGCTCCTGGCGCAGCTCGGCCAGCGCGACAGCCACGGCGGCGCCATCCAGCCCCTCGCCCGCCAACAGCTGCGCCAGCCGCACCCCCTCGCGCCGGCGCAGGCCCACCAGCAGCCGCTCATCGAGGGGCAGGCCCGCAGCCGGTGCCAGCGAATCGCCGGCGGCCGGCGGCCAGGAGCTGGCCAACCAGGCTGCATAGGTCTGGCGGGTGCGCGGGCGGGCCTGGCGCTCACCCCAGGGGGCCGCGGTAGCCCCCAGGCCGAAGCCCCACCAGCCGGCACCACTCCAATACACCCGGTTGTGACGGGAGGCGTGCCCGGGCAGGGCGTAGTTGGAGATCTCGTAGTGGCCATAGCCGGCCGCCCGGAGCTCGGCCCAGGTGAGATCCATCAGATCGGCCGCCAGGTCGTCGTCGGGGAGCTGGAGCTGGCCCCGCTCGGCCCGGCGGCCGAACACGGTGCCGGGCTCGATCGTGAGGTCGTACACCGAGAGATGGGGCGGGCCGCAGGCCGCCGCCTGGCGCAGCTGCTGCCGCCACCCCTCGAGGGTCTGGCCCGGCACCGCCTGGATCAGATCGAGGCTCCAGCTGGCCAGGACGCCCTCGGCCCGGGCCTGGGCCAGCCAGGCGGCGGCCTGGCGCAGGTCATCGCCGCTGTGGCGCCGGCCCAGGGCCTGCAGCACGCCGTCGTCGAAGCTCTGGCCCCCCAGGCTCACCCGGTTCACGCCGGCGGCCAGGTAGCCCGCCAGGCGCCGTTGATCGAAGCTGGCCGGATCCAGCTCCAGGCTGATCTCGGCCGCCGGCGCCAGGCCGTAGCGGCGCCCCAGGGCCGCCAGCAGGTCGCCCACCTGCCCCGGGGTGAGCAGGGAGGGGGTACCACCGCCGAAATACACCGTGCTCAGGGGAGGGCCAGCCGGCGCCGCGGCGATCTCGCTGTGCAACAGCTCCAGATAGGCCGCGATCGAGGCGGAGCCCGGCGCGCCCGCCTCAGCCCCCGCCCGATCCCCCAGGGGCACCACCGCGAAGTCGCAGTAGAAGCAGCGCCGGTGGCAGAAGGGGATGTGCAGGTAGGCGCTGCGGGGCGGCCAGGGCGGGGACACGGTCAAGGGCGGTTACCCCGGCAGGCCAGCCGCGCCGGTTTCAGGCATGCTGCCTGCGTGCGTGTGGCCAGGTCCAGGGGCAGCGGGAATGGTGGACTCCCTCATCCTGGTGCTGTTCCTGGTGTCCGGCGCCGCGGCCGGCTGGCTGGGGGTGGACCTGCTGCCGGAATCGCTGCTGGTGCAGGTGGACAGGCCCGAGGGGCTGCGCACGGTGCTGGCGGGGTTCGGCGCCTTCTTCGGGCTGCTGGCGGGCTTCTTCTTCGGCCAGCTGCGCAAGCGGCTGATGAGCCAGGTGCGCTCGATGCCCACCGACCTACTGATCAGCCGGGCGGTGGGGCTCATCCTGGGCCTGCTGGTGGCCAACCTGCTGCTGGCGCCGATCCTGCTGCTGCCGCTGCCCTGGGAGGTGGTGTTCGTGAAGCCGCTGGCGGCGGTGCTCAGCAATGTGTTCTTCGGCGTGTCGGGTTACAACCTGGCCGAGGTGCATGGGCGCACGCTGCTGAGGTTGTTCTCCCCCAGCAATGCCGAGGCGCTGCTGGTGGCCGAGGGGGTGCTCCAGCCCGCCAGCGCCAAGATCCTCGACACCAGCGTGATCATCGACGGCCGCATCCGCGGCCTGCTCGATTCGGGGCTGCTGGAGGGCCAGGTGATCGTGGCCCAGTGCGTGATCGATGAACTGCAGGCCCTGGCCGACTCGGCCAACGCCGACAAGCGGGGCCGGGGCCGCCGCGGCCTCAAGCTGCTCAGCGAGCTGCGCGAGCAGTACGGCCGCCGGCTGGTGGTGAACAGCACCCGCTACGAGGGCAACGGGGTGGACGACAAGCTGCAGGCCCTCACCGCCGACACCGGCGGCACCCTGCTTACCGCCGACTACAACCTGGCCAAGGTGGCCGAGGTGAAGGAACTCAAGGTGCTCAACCTCAGCGAGCTGGTGATCGCCCTGCGGCCGGAGGTGCAGCCGGGCGACGAGCTGCAGCTGAAGGTGGTGCGCGACGGCAAGGAGGCCGAGCAGGGGGTGGGCTACCTGGACGACGGCACGATGGTGGTGGTGGAGGGAGCCCGCGGCCGCCAGGGGGAGCGCCTGGCGGTGGTGATCACCGGCGCCCTGCAGAACCCCACCGGCCGCATCGTGTTCGCCCGGCTGGAGGGGGCGAATGCCGGCGGCGAGAAAGGCAGTCAGGAGAAAGGCAGCCAGGAGAAGATGGGCACTGCTCGCACCGAGCGTCCCAAGGGGCGCTCCCGCTAGGCTCGATTGCAGTGCCAGCCAAAGGTCTGCGGATGTCGGTGTCAGCCCCCTATTACGGCGATTCCGCCGTGATGCGCACCCCGCCGCCCGATCTGCCCTCCCTGCTGCTTAAAGAGCGGATCGTGTATCTGGGCCTGCCCCTGTTCAGCGACGACGACGCCAAGCGCCAGATGGGCATCGACGTGACCGAGCTGATCATCGCCCAGCTGCTCTATCTGGAGTTCGACAACGCGGAGAAGCCGATCTTCTTCTACATCAACTCCACCGGCACCTCCTGGTTCACCGGTGACGCCATCGGCTTCGAGACCGAGGCCTTCGCCATTGCCGACACCATCCGCTACGTGAAGCCGCCGGTGCACACGATCTGCATCGGCCAGGCCATGGGCACGGCGGCGATGATCCTCAGTGCCGGCACCAAGGGCCAACGCGCCGCCCTGCCCCATGCCTCGATCGTGTTGCACCAGCCCCGCAGCGGCGCCCGGGGCCAGGCCAGCGACATCCAGATCCGCGCCAAGGAGGTGCTGCACAACAAGCGCACCATGCTGGAGATGCTGGCCGAGAACACCGGCAAGAGCGTTGAGCAGCTGTCGCGCGATTCCGACCGCATGACCTACCTCACAGCCCAGGAAGCCAAGGACTACGGCCTGATCGACCGGGTGCTGAGCAGCCGCAAGGACCTGCCCGGCGGCGGCGCCGGCGCCGAGCTGCCCAGCGCCGACCGCAGCCCGGCCGGCATCGGCTGAGCGATCGGCCCAGCACCCCAGGCCCGCGCTGCCTGCTTTCTCTCCACACCGTTCCGCACTCCACCACTCCCCTTCACCTGAGCCATGCCCATCGGCACCCCCAGCGTTCCCTACCGCCTGCCCGGCAGCCAGTACGAGCGCTGGGTGGACATTTACACCCGCCTGGGCGTGGAGCGGATCCTGTTTCTGGGTTCAGAAGTGAACGACGCCGTGGCCAACGCCCTGGTGGCCCAGATGCTCTACCTCGACTCCGAGGACAGCAGCAAACCGATTTACCTCTACATCAACTCCCCGGGGGGATCGGTGACCGCCGGCCTGGCGATCTACGACACGATGCAGTATGTGAAATCCGACGTGGTGACCATCTGCGTGGGCCTGGCTGCGTCGATGGGCGCGTTTCTACTGGGCGCCGGCACCAAGGGCAAACGGCTGGCCCTGCCCCACAGCCGGATCATGATCCACCAGCCCCTGGGCGGCACCAGCCAGCGCCAGGCCAGTGACATCGAAATCGAAGCGCGCGAAATTCTGCGCATCAAGGACATGCTCAACCATTCGATGGCGGAGATGACCGGCCAGCCCTTCGAGAAGATCGAGAAGGACACCGACCGCGACTACTTCCTCAGCGCCGCCGAAGCCAAGGACTACGGCCTGATCGACCGGGTGATCGCCCACCCCAGCGAGGCCTGACCCACCAGAGCCAGCCGGAACCTCGGGAGGCGCGCTTGCGTAAGCTCGCTTCTTGCCCCTTGCCCCAGTGCCAGCCCGGATGGCCCAGCTCTTCTACGACTCCGACGCCGATCTCTCCCTGCTGAGCGGCAAGACCGTGGCGATCATCGGCTACGGCTCCCAGGGCCATGCCCATGCCCTCAACCTCAAGGACAGCGGCATCGACGTGGTGGTGGGTCTCTACGAGGGCAGCCGCTCGGCGGAAAAAGCCAAGGCCGACGGTCTGGAGGTGCTGAGCGTGGCCGACGCCTGCGCCAAGGCCGACTGGATCATGGTGCTCCTGCCCGACGAGGCCCAGAAGGCCGTCTACGAAAAGGAGATCGCCCCCCACCTGAGCGCCGGCAAGGTGCTGAGCTTCGCCCATGGCTTCAACATCCGCTTCGAGCTGATCCAGCCCCCCGCCGACGTGGATGTGGTGATGATCGCCCCCAAGGGCCCCGGCCACACCGTGCGCTGGGAATACCAGAACGGCCAGGGCGTGCCGGCGCTGTTCGCCATCCAGCAGGACGCCAGCGGCAACGCCCGGGAGCTGGCCATGGCCTATGCCAAGGGCATCGGTGGCACCCGCGCCGGCATCCTGGAAACCAACTTCAAGGAAGAGACTGAAACCGACCTGTTCGGCGAGCAGGCCGTGCTCTGCGGCGGCCTCAGTGAGCTGGTGAAGGCCGGTTTCGAGACCCTGGTGGAAGCTGGCTATCAGCCCGAGCTGGCCTACTTCGAGTGCCTGCACGAGGTGAAGCTGATCGTGGATCTGATGGTGAAGGGCGGCCTCACCGCCATGCGCGACTCGATCTCCAACACCGCCGAGTACGGCGACTACGTGAGCGGCCCGCGCCTGATCACCGCCGACACCAAGGCCGAGATGAAGCGCATCCTGGCCGACATCCAGGACGGCACCTTCGCCCGCAACTTCGTGGCCGAGTGTGAGGCCGGCAAGCCCGAGATGGCGAAGATCCGCGAGCGCGATGCCGCCCATCCGATCGAGCAGGTGGGCAAGGGCCTGCGCTCGATGTTCTCCTGGCTGAAGGCCGCCTGATCCAGCCCCTGCTGCTGGTAGCCCTGGCCCTGGGGCTCGACCGCCTGGTGGGGGACCCGCGCTGGTGTCCCCATCCGGTGGTGGTGATGGGCTGGGCCATCGACCGCCTGCGCGGCCCGGCAGAAGGCTGGGCGGGAGACCGCCCCTGGGCCCTGCGCCTGGCCGGCGGCCTGATCACCCTGCTGCTGGTGGGAGCCAGCGGCATAGCCGGCTGGCTGCTAGAGCGGCTGGTGCTCAGTGAGAGCTGCCGGGAGCTGGGCCTGTGGGTGCTGCTGCTGGGCCTGGCCAGCGCGCTGGCCGGCCGCGGCCTGGCCCTGGCGGTGGAGGCTGTGCTGGCAGCCCTGCCCGCCGATCCGGCCGCCAGCAGTTCCGCCCTGGAACCAGCCCGCCAACAGCTCGACTGGATCGTGGGCCGCGACACCGCCGGGCTCAACCGGCCCCAGATCCTGCGGGCCCTGGCCGAAACCGCCAGTGAGAATGCGGTGGACGGCCTGTTCGCCCCCCTGTTCTGGATGCTGGTGGGCGCCGGCCTGTGGAGCGCAGGCTGGTGGGCCGGGCCCGGTCCGCTGGCCCTGGCCTGGGGGTTCAAGGCCGCCAGCACCCTCGATTCGATGCTCGGCTACCGGCGCGGCAGGCTGCGCTGGCTGGGCACCGCCGGTGCCCGCCTGGACGACCTGCTGGTGTGGCTGCCCTGCCGGCTGGTGACCCTCAGCCTGCCCCTGGCCGCCGGGGTGCCTCCAGGCCGCTGGCCTGCCTTGGTGGGCCGGGCCCTGCGGGATGGCCGGCCCGATCCCTCCCCCAATGCCGGCCTCTCCCAGGCGATCTACGCCGGAGTGCTGGGCGTGCAGCTGGGGGGGGTGAACCGCTACGGCGGCCAGCTGCGCAGCAAGCCCCTGCTGGGGGCGGGCGGGCGGGCACCGGCAGCAGCGGATGTGCGGCGCATGCTGCGCTGCAGTGCCCGGTTGAGTTGGCTGTGGCTTGCTGCCGCAGCACTTCCTGGCGCCTGGGTGTTCGTCACGAAACCTCTCAGCTGATTGCCGCGGACTGCGGGGCTGACGAAGCTGCGGGCACCTCCTGGGAACCATGGCGATTCGCGAACTCCTTGAAAGCGCCCTGAGCGAACCGGAGATCGGAACCACCCCGCAGTTCCGTTGGCACGTCACACCGGTGGGCATCGCCGCCCTCTGGAACGCCGGCTCGCCGCCCACCGCCCCGCCCTACGACGCGGCACTGCAGGAGGCCCTGCAGGTGGGCCTCGACCTGAGCCGCGAGGAACGGGAGTTTCACCAGCTCACGTCGGGCCTGGTGCTGCTGTTCCATTCCTGAAGGCCGGATCGGCGAACACCAGGCGCCAGTCGTGCAGGGTCCAGCGCACACAGCCCTCGGCGATCAGCGGATCGCAGCGCACGAGGGCCTCGGCCTCCGCCCGGTCGGCGGCCTGGAACACCAGCATGCCGCCGGCCCCCTCCCGACCCACCCGGTCACCCCAGTAGCCACTGCTGGGCCGGTGCCCGGCCCGCGCCAGGCTCTCTAGCCAGCGCTGATGGGCCGGCACCACCGCATCGAAGCGGGCCTTGTCCACCACCCCCTCCTCCAGCTTCACGAACCAGGGCATCGGCTGCGCCCTGGCCTCAGGGATACGAATGGAGACGGGCCGTGTGCACCGGCACCTCCTGATCGCTGAGGCGCCATTGCTCCACTCCCCAGCCGAGCAGCACCACCAGGGAGCCGGCCCCGACCAGCAGCGCCATGGGGAGCGGATCCAGGCAGGGGGCGGACCGTCGCAGGGACCGTGGCATCGGAGATGGGGCCGGGCAGTGCGACGGTACCCAGCCGGGCCCGGAACGCCATAGGTGATTCCACCCAGCACGCACGGCCGCTCAGGCCGCCGGACAGGCGTTGTCGGCGGGGCCGGGTTCGAGCCGGGCGCTGCCCAGGACAGGACCCTCCGTTGCCTTCAGCGGGCTATGCGTGTATAGTCATATCAGTGTTTGACCTGACCGTCATGGCTACTGCACCGGCGCCCGTCACCGCCCCCTTCCTGTCCCCGGTTTCCCTGGACGCTGCCGCCGGCGGCAGCAGCCTGCTGTTCCGCCAGTTCTTCGATGCCGAAACCGGCACCTTCACCTACCTGCTGGTGGATGTGCCCAGCCGCCAGGGCGTGCTGATCGACTCGGTGTTCGAGCAGCACGCCCGCGACCTCTCCCTGATCCACGAGCTGGGGGTGGAGCTGGTGGCCTCGATCGACACCCACGCCCACGCCGACCACGTGACCGGCAGCTGGCTGATACACGAGGCCACCGGCTGCGCCATCGGCCTGGCCACCGACGCCCGGGCCGAGAACGTGACCCTGCCGCTGCAGCACGGCGACCATGTGGCCTTCGGCGGCCGCTTCCTGGAGGTGCGCAGCACCCCGGGACACACCGATGGCTGCATCAGCTTCGTGCTCGACGACCGGAGCATGGCCTTCACCGGCGACGCCCTGCTGGTGCGGGGCTGCGGCCGCTGCGACTTCCAGCAGGGCAACGCCCAAAGCCTGTGGAGCTCGATCACCGGGCAACTCTTCAGCCTGCCGGAGTCCTGCCTGCTCTATCCGGGCCACGACTACACCGGCCGCACCGTCACGTCGGTGGCTGAGGAGAAGGCCTTCAACGCCCGCCTGGGCGGGGCTGCGACCGAGCGCGACTTCGTGGGCCACATGGAGAACATGAAGCTGCCCCACCCCCACCGCATCGCCGAGGCCCTGCCCGGCAACATGCGTTCCGGTAAGCCGCGCCACCAGCTGGAGGTCAGCTTGCCAGCCTCCAGCTGGGCGCCACTGCAGCGCAGCTACGCCGGATTGCCGGAACTGCTGCCGGCCTGGGTGGCCGCCCACCGCGATCAACTCACCGTGCTGGACGTGCGCTCCAGTGAGGAGTTCGCCGGCCCCGATGGCCGGGTAGAGGGCAGTCTGCTGATCCCCCTGCCCGAGCTGGAAGCCCGCAGCGGCGAGCTCCCCGACGGCCGGCCGCTGGTGGTGGTGTGCCATTCCGGCAGCCGCTCGGCCCTGGCCACCCAGCAACTGCTCAAGGCGGGGCACCAGCAGGTGGCCAACCTGCACGGCGGCCTGAGCCGATGGGCCGCCGAGGGCTACCCGCTCGATGGCGTGCAGGAAACCTGAGCCGCCCCCAGTCCCCTTTCCCCCTGCCCACTTCCCTCCCGCCGCCCATCCCCTTTGCTGCCATGACCTCCACCCTCCCCAGGCGCATCAGCGCCCACGACCTGGCCGACCAGCTGGCCGAACAGCGCGTGCGCGTGATCGACGTGCGCGAACCGATGGAATACGCCGCCGGCCACATCGCCGGCAGCCTCAACGTGCCCCTGGCCCGGATCAGTGAGGCCGACCTGCCCGGCGGCCCCCTGGTGCTGGTGTGCCACAGCGGCAACCGCAGCAGCCAGGCCCTCAGCCGCCTGCTGCAGAACGGTCACCCCCACCCCCTGGCCGACCTGGCGGGCGGCATCCCCGCCTGGCAGGAGGCCGGCCTGCCGGTGCGCAAGCTCAACAATGCACCGTTGCCGCTGATGCGCCAGGTGCAGATCGCCGCCGGCTCGCTGGTGCTGCTGGGGCTGATCCTGGGCACCTGGGTGGCCCCGGGCTGGATCGCCCTGAGCTGGTTCGTGGGAGCCGGCCTGGTGTTTGCCGGGGTGAGCGGCTTCTGCGGCATGGCCCGCCTGCTGGCGGTGATGCCCTGGAACCGGGTGCGTCTGTGATGGATGGCGCCGGTTTCGCGCTGCTCACGGGCGGTGGCGCCCTGATCGGCTTCCTGCTCTCGGTGCTGGGCGCCGGTGGCTCGATCCTGCTGCTGCCCCTGCTGGTGAGCGGCGCCGCCCTGCCCACCCGCGAGGCGGTGCCCTTGTCGCTGCTGGTGGTGATGCTGCTGGCCCTGGCCAACCTGGGGCCCTACCTGCGCCGCGGCCAGTTCGCTCTGCGCCCGGCCCTGATCCTGGGCCTGCCGGCCCTGGCCGGCAGCTGGGTGGGTGGTGGCTGGGTGAAGGCCGGCCTGGTGCCTGAGGCGGTGCAGCTGGGGGTATTCGCCGCCGCGGCGCTGCTGGCCTCCTGGCTGCTCACCCGCCGCAGCAGCCTGGGCACGGGGGCCGCCACCGCCAGCCGCCGTGGCCGGCCCCTGCTGCTGGCGGTGCAGGGGGTGCTGGTGGGCCTGCTCACCGGCATCGCCGGGGTGGGCGGCGGCTTCGCGATCGTGCCGGCCCTGGTGCTGCTGGCCGGCCTGCCGATGGCCCTGGCCAGCGGCACCAGCCTGCTGCTGATCGCCGTGAATGCCCTGGTGGCCCTGGCAGCCCTGGGCCACTGGCCCGCCACCAGCCTGCCGCTGATGCTGCCGCTGCTGATCGGCGGTGCCCTCGGCGCCGTGGCAGGCCAGCGCCTTGCCCCCCACCTCAACGACCAGCGCCTGCGCCAGGGCTTCTCCCTGCTGCTGATCGGCTCGGCCCTGCTCAGCGGCGCGGAGGCCTGGCGGCGCCACGGCAGCAACGGCGCCAGCGCATCGCGCTCAGCTCTGAACCCTGCTGAGCGGCGGGGCGGCACCCGGCCGCTGGCGCCGCTCGGGCAGGTTGCCGAAGTGGTCCCGCGCCAGGGCCAGCAGCTCGCCCTCGCTGGGGTGGGCCTGATCCAGGGTGACCACGCCCACGATCCGATCCAGCAAGGGGCGGTGGTGGCTGTGCAGGTGGTTGAGCAGCAGCTGACGCATGTCGCTCTCGCCGGTGCCGTGCCCCAGCAGCAGCACCGCGTCGGCCTGCTCAATCGCCCCAACGAGGCCACGCAGGTAGGCGTGATCCAGGGGGGCCCGCTGGCCGGCGATGTCGCGGTCGTGGCGGTGGCTGAGGTTCTCGCCGCTGCCCCAGAGGCCGTGGGGGCGCAACTGGGCGTGCTCCACGCCGTCGCCCTCCAGCAGGAAGGCGTCGGTGTGGGTGTGCGTGAGATAGAGCACCAGCCGGATGGCCTGGTCGCCCCGGGCCCCCCGGGCCTCGGCCTGGGGGTGATCCGGGCCCACGCCGGCGGCCTGCAGCAGGTGGCGCACGCGCATCAGGGCATCGGCATCGAGAAAGGGCCTGCCCAGGCCGCAGCTGGCGTGAATCCAGGTTTCCTCGCCGCCGGGCATCTGGATGCGCAGGCGTCGACCATCCAGGGGCGTCACCGAGGCGCCGAGGCTGCGCAACAGGGCCTCCACCTTGGAGGTGCGCAGGTCGCGGTGCAGGGGGTGGGCAAACAGGGCTGCCAACGTGCGCTGGTGATGACGCTGGATGCCGGCGGGGGGCTGGGGGCTGTCGGCCATGCCACGGCTCAGGGTGCTGAAGCCGTTATGGCGAGCTCAGCGGCAGGCGGCTGACGCGGGCAGGGGCAGGGCAGGCACGGGCTGGGGGTAGCGGCGAATGCGCACGCGATAGGCGCAGTGGGCAGGCCCGAAGTGCTCGATCAGGGCTTCGCGGGCCTCGTGCTGCAGCTCCTCCAGGGAAGCGGCACTGATGGACAGGGGCAGGACTTCGGCCCTCGCCTCCAGATGGCCCGGCCGTTCGACCAGAACCCGGAAAACAACCTCTTGCATGGCGGTATGGCTCTCGCTCTGGTTCCATCCTTGGCCCGGAAGGGCCGTCCTGCGGGTGCCCCTTGATACGGGGAACCGGCCTGATTGCCTCAGCCCCGCCCGGGGGTGGCGTGCTGGAGGCGGCCCAGGCTGCCCCTGATCTGCAGCACCAGCCGCTGGGGGCTGCTGTAGCGCTGGGGCAGCGAGCGGTGCAGCGTGTCCAGCCGGCGCCAGCACACGCTGCGCTGAATCCGCTCGATCGGGGTGTCCTCCCGGATCAGGATCCGCAGCGCCTTGCAATAGATCTCGTGATTGGCCTCCAGTTCCTCGATGGTGAGAGCCGTGGTGAAGGTGGTCTGCGTCATGGAACGCCGCTGATGATGCGTTCCAGATTCGGCCTGAATCGGCAGGGGGCGATGCCCCCTTTTGGGGGCATTTCGGAGCCGTTGATGGTCACGAAACAGGGTGAAGATGCAGCATGGTGAGGTTGCATGGCAAGGGCATCGATGGCTGACTCTCCCTATCTCGTGGCCCTGGCCCTGATCGAGCAGGACGGCCGCCGCAGCCTGCCGCTCACCGGCAAATCCCAGCCCGCCGCGGCAGCCGCTGCCAGCGACCCGGGCGAGACCGGCCGCAGCCTGGCGCTGGAGCTGTTGCTGCGGATCTGGCAGCGCAGCGACGACGGCCTCCTGCGGCGGGCGGCGGGCCCGGACAGCCTGTTGCTGGTGGAACTGCCGCTGGAGGTGATGAGCGAGCAGCTGCCGGTGCTCAAGGCCAACTGGATCGCCACGGGGGATACGGCGGCGCTGCTCGACGGATTGAAAAACCTGGTGGTGCGCGGCTGGCGCATTCACTTCGCCAAGTACGAGCCGGTGACCTTCCCCAGCTGGCCCTGATCCCGGGCTGGCGGGATCGGCGCGGGGGGCTTGGCGCGGGGGGCTTGGCGCGGGGGATCAGTGCGTCAGTTGTATTCGCCGGGGATGTCCTGCTTGGTGACGGTGACCCGACCCACCTTCTGGCCGGAGAGGCGGAGCAGCTCATCGCCGGAAAACTCATAACCGAGGGAGGCAGCGATCTGGGCCACGTCGTCGGCCGTGGCCGCAGCCAAAACCGCCTGGCGCAAGCCCTCCTCCTGCTGCATGCGGGTGAGGAACGCCTTCAGCTGATCGAGGGACATGGGCAGGGGCTCAGGGTGCGCTGGCGCTCGGCGGCCATATCCTGATCCACCTGGGCGAGGCGCTCCAGCACCAGCTCGAGATCCACGCTGGCCAGTTCACCGTCGCGGCCCCACTGCAGGCAGGTGCGGCCCAGACAACTTGCCAACGGACTGGCTGGATAGCTACCCAGGTCACTGCCGGGCTGGTGGCTGGTTGCGCGCTTCATCCCGGACACCGCTGGATCGACCTCCATCTTCAGGGGCCGGGCGGCCCTGCTGAGCCCCCCAAACGGGGGCATTTGCGCAGCAGCCGGGCCGATGGGCCGCGCCGATGCAGCAGATGGCATCACAGAACATCAATAGCGTTTAACCGACTGTCTCGGGGCAACCGGCCATGGCCACGCTGTCCGTTCCGCCGGCGCTGGCGGCGGTGCTCAGCGCCGCCGATGTGCGCCTGGGTGGCGATCGCCCCTGGGACCTGCAACTGGCGGACGGCACAGCGATCCGCCGCCTGATCACGGCGGTGCTGCAACGGGGCTCCCTCGGGCTGGGCGACAGCTACGTGGATGGGCTGTGGGAGTGCACAGCCCTCGATCAGCTGTTCACCCGGCTGTTGCTCGCCCAGGGCGAGAGCCGGCTGGCCCAGGGCAGCCGGCTGCGCAGCACCCTCTGGCTGCTGCGCGAGCGGCTGCTCAATCTGCAGTCACCGGCCCGCTCCACGCTGGTGGCCCGCCGCCATTACGACATCGCCCCCGCCGTGTACGCGGCGATGCTCGATCCCTGGCTGCAGTACAGCTGCGGCACCTGGCAGCGGGCCGATGGGCTGGAGCAGGCCCAGGAGCACAAGCTGCGGCTGATCTGCGAAAAGCTGGAGCTGCGCCCCGGCCAGCGCCTGCTGGACATCGGCTGCGGCTGGGGCGGCCTGGCGGCCTACGCCGCCCGCCACTACGGCGTGGAGGTGGTGGGCATCACCCTCTCGGGCGAGCAGCTGCGCCTGGCCCGCAGCCACTGGCGCGACCTGCCGCTGCGCTTCGAGCGCTGCGACTACCGGCAGCTGGAGCGGCTGGGCTGCGCCCCCTTCGACCGGGTGGTGTCGGTAGGGATGTACGAGCACGTGGGGCCGCGCAACGCCGCCGCCTTCTTCACGGCGGCCGGCAACGCCATCAAGGACGACGGGCTGTTGCTGCTGCACACGATCGGCTACCGCTGTCAGACCCCCCACTGCGATGCCTGGATCGATACCCACGTGTTCCCCAATGGCCGACTGCCGGCCCCTGGCGAGCTGGCCACGGCGGTGGAAGGGGGCTGGCTGATCGAGGACTGGCAGAACTTCGGCGCCGACTACGACCACACCCTGATGGCCTGGCACGCCAACGTGGACGCGGCCTGGCCCGCGCTGGCGGCGGAGCTGGCACCCGCCTGCGGGGGCAGGGCCGGGGCGGAGCGGTTCCGGCGCTTCTGGCGCTACTACCTGCTCTGCTGTGCCGGCTTCTTCCGCTCCCGCCAGGGGCAGCTCTGGCAGCTGGTGCTGAGCCGGAGCAAGCCTGGCAGCAGCTGGCAGCGGCCGGCCTACCGCTCGATCCGGGTGGGGCCCTGCCCGCTGGAGAGGTCCCGCTGCCAGGCTGGGGGACGTTGACGCAGGGGCGCCGCAGCCCGCCACCGCCCCATGGACCACCCCCTCTGGATGCTGGTGCCCTGGGTGGTGTTTGCCCTGGCCCTGGGCGTGAAGGCCTGGCGCTTCGGCGCCCTGTTTCGCCGCCAGCTGCGCGCCAGCGCCTCCCTCAGCACCGCCGAGGCGCGCCAGCGGCTGGAGCGGCTCTGGCAGCAGGATCAGCCAGGCCGCTGAAGGGATGTGCGGGCATGCAATCCAGGGCCCCTGGTGTGAATCTGCTGCTGCCATTGATCCTGGTGGTGCTGGCCGGCTGCAGCGGGCAGGGGAGGAGGTGGGCGGACGGGGCCTGCAGGGATGGCACAGCCAACTGCGCTGCCGCCCAGGCCCCCGCCGGCATGCGCCAGGTGCGCAGGGGTCACAGGATGGTGAGCACGGAGTGGGTGGAGCGCCCCAACCGGGAATCGGGAGGCCCGGATATCGGCTTGAAGGCCCGGTGGGCCCCGGTGAGCGAGCGGCGCTGACACGACCGTTCAGCAGTTCTGCGGCGCCTGGCGGCGCCTGATTGCCGCTGCTGCAGTGCGGTGGCCAAACCATCAGCCCTGCTGAAGCATGGAGTTTTCCCCAGTTGTCAGCCCTTTCCCACCGAAACGGGAGGGTTTTCCCCAGGCCTGGCGCGCAAGACCCTTCATGGCGCCGCCGATCTGGGCTGCTGGATGGGGAAAATGACCGTCCCCTTGACGGCCCCTGTCCAGCCTTTCGCCCCAGGGCAGAGACGCTGCGGGAGCGGGGCAAAAGGGCGCCAGTCCTGCAGTCTCACCTGGAGACCGGATCTTCCCGGAGTGGGTTTGCCGCTTTGACGGAAGCCCCCTGGCTGTGGATTGATGGGGTGGCCAACGCGAGCCGTGCATGAGCCAGATCCCCGACCATCTCCCGGCCCACGTGAGCGTCGTCAACGAGTTCCCGGAGGACCTGTACGAGGCGATGCGGGAGTTCATCAGCAGCCGCCCCAACTGGGATCAGTACCGCTTGCTGCAGGCGGCGGTGGCCGGCTTCCTGTTCCAGCACGGCTGCAGCGACCGGGCCGTGAGCCGCCACTATCTCGACGGCCTGTTCCAGCGCGACGGCGGGGCCGCTGTGCAGCCGATCGCCGGGAGCTGATTCCCCCTCAGCTGATCGCCTGCCAAGAGATTGAACCTGGCCGACCGAGCCGGCGGACGGATCCAGTGAAAACGGAGAGGGTGGGATTCGAACCCACGGAAGGTTGCCCTTCAAACGATTTCGAGTCGTTCGCTTTCGACCACTCAGCCACCTCTCCAGGTGGTGCGCCCCGCCCGGCCCCGGGACTGACCTGGGCCAGTGACAGGCACAACAGCACTTTACGGAGTGGTCAACCCAGGGCCTGCTGCAGGGAGCCGCTGCCGCCGCTGGCACGCCAGCTGGCGGGCAACTCGCCGCTGGCCTCGCCACTGATCCACACGCGCGGCGGGGCCTGGGCCTGCAGCCAGCGCCGCTCCCGGGCCCGGGGCCGGAAGCCCAGCCACACCCCGTCGGCCTGCAGCGGCACCTGCTCCTCCTGCCAGCTCCAGAGGTCCTGGGGGTCGGGCAGCAGCAGCCAGCGCCGCCGGCCCACCGCTAGCTGCAGGCCGCGGCTGGCACTGGCGAACGGCTCGGCGCTGAGGCCCGCACTGGCCAGTCGCTGGCCGGGATGGATGGGCAGGCTGCCGTCAGCGGAGGCCAGCACCAGGCCCGCCTGCTCCTGCCAGCAGGCCGGTGGGGAGGGGGCGAGCGGATCGAGCAGCAGCACCCAGTCGAAGCGCGCCACCCCCAGGCCGCTGGCCAGTTGGCGGGCCTGGTGGCAGCTGAAGCCATCGGCCTGGAGGGCCACCAGCGCCGCCCGGCCGCGGTGGCGGGCCAGCAACAGGTCGCGGCCGCCCTGATGCACCAGCAGCAGCTGGTCGGCCCCCAATGCAGCCAGGTGCAGCACCGCCACCAGGGCGATCGCCGCCGGAGCCAGCCGCCGCCAGCGCCGGCCCAGCCCAGGCAGCAGCAGGGCCAGCATCCCCGCCGCCAGCAGCAGCACCAGGGCAGCACTGGGCCGCCCCAGCTGCCACTGGGCCATCGGCAGGCCGGCCACCAGCCGCACCACCACCAGCAGCAGCCCGGCCAGGGCGGCCAGGGGCGGCAGCAGCAGGCCCAGCAGCGGCGGCAGCACCACCGCCAACAGGGCCAGGGCCATGGCGCCGAGGGTGAGCGGTGTGAGCAGGGGCGCTGCCAGCAGGTTGGCCAGCAGGGCATAGATCGGCACCACGCCGAAGTGCAGCAGCTGCAGCGGCAGGGTGTAGAGGCAGGCGGCCAGGGGCACGGCCACCGCCGGCGCCAGCCAGGGCCCGCACCAGGACGGCAGCCAGCGCCGCAGCCCCTGCTCCAGGGGGCCGGCACTGAGCACCAGGGCGGCGGTGGCCACCACGCTCAGCTGGAAGCCCACCGCCACCAGCCAGCGCGGCCAGATCAGCAGCAACAGCACCGCACTGGCCAGCAGCACCGCCAGGGGCTGGGCGCGCCGGCCGCACTCCAGCGCCACCAGGCTGATCGCCCCCATCAGCACCGCCCGCAGCACCGAGGGCTGGGGCCCGGCCAGCAGCACGAACAGGCCCATCGCAGCCCCCAGCAGCAGCAGGCGCGGCAGCCGCGGCAGGCGCCGGGCCAGGGGCAGCACCGCCCCCAGCAGCACGCTGAGGTGAAAACCGGAGGCCGCCAGGGCGTGGGAGAGGCCGGAGGCCCGGAACAGCTCGCGCAGCTCCGCCGGCAGGGGCACCACGGCGCTGCCCAGCACCAGGGCGGCCAGTACACCACCGCGCTCAGGCCCTGCCCGCTCGATCAGGGCGGCGGCCAGGCGCCGGCGCAGGTCGGCAACGGGGGTGGGGGGCCGCCCCAGCACCTGCCACTCGCTCACCCGCAACTGGCTGGCAACCTGCTGCTGGCCCAGGCGCTCAGCGGCACCGGAGAGCAGCGGATGGGCCGCCGGGGTGGGCAGGCGCAGCCGCCCCCACACCCGCAGCTGCCAACCCTCCTGGGGCGCGGGATCGGGGCAGGGGCTGAACTGCAGCTCCGTGCGGCCCACCGGCAACTGCAGCAGGGCCGTGCAGCGGCTGCCATCGGCGCTGGCACGGGGATCGGCCAGCAGCCAACCCTGCAGGGCGAGCTCCGGCGGAGCCGCGTCAGCGGCCAGCAGGCGGGCGGGATCCCCCGGCGCCAGCGGCAGGGGTTGGCCACTCACCAGCGCCGCCCGCACCAGCACCAGGGCGAGCAGCAGGGCCCAGAACCCGGTCGCGATCCAGCCCACCCTGGCATGGGGGGTGCCATCTGATCCCCCATCCGCTCGCCCCATCACCGCCATGCCCGTGACGTCTCACTGGGGGCAGGGTTGCCACCGGCAGCCCGTCTGCTAGAGGCGCGGCAGCTGCAGCAGCAGCTCACAGAGCTGGGCGCTGGGCATCTCCTGGCCCAGCAGCGGCGCCACCAACGCGGCCACCGGCCGCAGGCGGCAGGGCCAGAAGGCACGCTCACTGAGGCGGCCCAGCTGGAAGCTGCCCAGCAGCAGCACCAGTAGCAGCACAAAGCGGGGGGCTTTTGTCATCAGCACAGACGGGTCGTTGCTCCAAAGTGCCAGGAACAGCAGCCGGCGGAGGGATGGGCGGGCACAGGTTCCGAAGCGAGCCTGGAACCGCAAAGGGCCACGAAAACCCCTTGATCACATTCAGAGAAGTATTTCAATCACAGGTTTCGCTGGCAACAGAGACACCAACAAAATCGAAGAACTCTCGCCATGGAAAAGCGCACAGGCCAGCAATGAATCTGCCGCAAGACCTCAATATTCAGGAAGACTCAAAATACTTGGATGATGCCTTGAGTCAGAAAGCCTTTCGAGTGATTTAGTGAAGATAGATGTGCAGGTGTGAAAGTTGGCTCCCGGAACAAGCCCCCAGAAGGGAATTTGCCTAAATTCCGCCTCCTCAAGAATGTCGAAAGCAGCGTCATAATCACTCCTGTTTGAATTATCAAGGATGATCATCCCGCCCGGATTAAGATGCAAAACGGCATATTCAGCACATAATCTACGGCACATGCCATCGATTACAATAATATCAAAAAGAGCGTCGTGCCTCGCGATCTCACTGGCATAATCAAGAAACTGGCTGTCGTTCAAGCCTCTTCTAGTCTCTTTCTCAGCGTCATAATTCCACTTGGTTCGTCGCATGCGCTTGAAAAAATACTCAGAAGCCTGATCACGGCTCACACCAAAGCTATCAATAGCAGGCCTATGAATTAACTGTGCGTTGCCAGGCAGAGAATCCCTGATTTGCTCAATCCATTGCAAGTCATGCTCCACCGCAACCACGGAATTTGCATTCAATGCCCACCATAAAGTGCCATAGCCAGCACCATATTCAAAAACCCTGTCTGATTGACGCACTGAGTGGTGCAAGAACTCAATCGCTGAATATGTAAACCAGGGCAAGATTTTATCCCTTGCATCTAATGGCTTTTGTTTCGCCGACGAAAGCGCCCAGCCCGATGGAACAAGAAACCGCTTTGTCAGATTGGAGGTTGGGATAGCGTGTAAATCTAAATTAAAAGCTGAGTCTTCAAAATCGGAGCTCGGCTCCGAGGTTGGGAACAAGGATGAATCGGTAATCGTATAGCCCAAAGCATGGCTTGTTGCCACAAATTCGTCTCGAAGAGAGTTTGGCAGCAAAAGCCAGTCGGAAGAAGCGGGGTAAATCTTTTCGCGCACTACCCCCTTATAGCGCTTGTTAGAATTCACCCTACCCGGATCAGCAATGATCTGCTTGCCGCTGATCATGCTGACAAATTCAGCACTGTCAATGCCCAGCAATTGATCAGCAAGGCCGCGTGGACCTTCTTCAATTCGGAATACCAAGGATGTTTGCTGAAGCAGGATCTTATACCAGTAAGCATAAGAAGCTACTGCCCTCTGAAAGTTCGTAGCGAGATGATTGAGATCAATGTCAAATTGGTCGCGAATAGCTTGGCGACGGAACTCGTATGAGGGTGGCGCATAGATGTTGTCAACCATAATCGAAGGTATGGCCTCAAGCGGATTGCGTGTCACGCAGATTAAGCCCGACCAAGACAATCCATCTCGCAAACTAGCAATACTATCCTTGCTGTACGGTGCTTTTTTGTTGACCGCCAACATCCAACTGCAGATTCCATCAGCGCCATCGGCTTCATGGCCCACGTCAAGTCCGTTAGCACGACATAGGGCAGCGGCATAACCCGTGCCGCAGCGTGGGTGCCCTGACAGGAGTAAAGGACGATACTCTTTTCTCATCATATGATGACTAATTGCCCGCTCATGGATAGCTGCTTCTTCAGTTTTCCCTTTACTCTTAAGGTAGTTAGTGCGAATTTGCCTTGGGTGAATCAGCGATTCGACCTCGCCTGTTGACCAGGATAGATCAGACGCAATTGGCGGAAAGAGCGTAAAGGCTTCACTCTCAGATGGCACTCGGCGGTGGATAAAGATGTCGCTCGTAGTGTCATAAGACTGGAATGACGATAAGAGCTTGGCGGCATACTTGCTATTGATGGCATGACAGGGATTTGCCATGACCTCCCTGTTGATGAGTACAGGTTTATCTGTTGATTCGTGATCAGAGGATAGCCCCCATCCCATGCGGATCAAAAGCGGTGAAGCGTCAATATCAAGTTGATTCTCGCGGATTAGATTGGCTAGTACCTCAGAGACCGACCCAAATGACTTGTGGAATTTAACGTCATCCTCAACGATTAGAGTAAGGCCCTTTAAGCTAGAGATTTCGTTCCAAAGATGACGAAGAGAGACAAAGTTAGCCACCTGTTCGGGTATTAGAATATTATTCTTGCAGCGACAGGATGGCTTGCCGCACCTAAAGCACGGGGGAAACGTGGCTACCAAGCCATCACGATATGCATTCAGGGTTTCTACAGAGTCCCTTGAGAAAGCATCGAAGAATACGAAGGAGTCAATGCCAATTTCGGCGAAATGGGATTGTATATAATCTCTTCGCGGCGATCCAGGCAGGCTGAGGACGTAAATCTGCTCAAATACCATTAGATCTCCTGCGTATTGATTCAGATTAGCATGATTATTTACGCCTGATTGGGGCCAAGCTTAAGCTCCGATGGATGCTTGCTCCTGACTCCTCCAAGCCGGTTAGCTCGCCGTCGGCAGAGATGACTTCCATTCCAAAAGCTCTCTAGCCATGGCCTCTGCCAACTCAGGCTTATAGATCATGTGATTGATGAGTTCGCTGGGATCATTGTCTATATTGTAAAGCTGCATTTCTGACTTATCTGGATTCATCATCAGTTTCCATGGTCCCCGTCGCATCGCGAGGCTGGGAGGATAATACTCACGGGCTCCGATGACGTTGCCACGCCATTCCCAAAACAGTGGCTTTCTGCGTTCACGTGGAGACCCAGTCAGCATCTCGTTGATACTTTCTCCATCCTTCTGATCGAAAGTAGGAGCAATTCCTGCCCAGTCGCACACGGTGGGAAACCAGTCAACAGCGCAAGCGATTGAAGTTTTATCAACTGATCCAGAGCTGATACGCCCTGGCCAACGAATGATCGCGGGAACATGGATTCCGCCCTCATACAGACTCCTTTTCCTCGCACGCCCTTGATAGGCGGAACCCACGCCAGCATTGGCAGCAGCCCGAACGCGATAATCTTCGGGCCCATTATCACTTGTATAGAGAATACTAGTGTTCTCGTCAAGTCCAGTATGTTCGAGATAGGCTAATAACCTTCCAATTGCTTGGTCAAGGGCGGTAATCGATGCGCACCATACCTTCATCTGTGAATCAGGGTCTGGCGCGCTCGCAAGATACTCCCGCATCCATCCGACAAAGTGATTGCTATCCGTGCTGAGATCTTCATATATCGAGAGCTGCTCTGGGCTCGGATCAAGCACTGAGTGAGGGAGTAGCGTCCATAAATTCAGATAGAAGGGAGCGCCTTTATTGTTATTGATGAATTGAATGCATTCGTCCACGATCAACTCTGTAGATTTATTTCGCCAATACGCTTCACTTTTGCGTTCAGGCCAACTTTCATATTGACTAGCTGCTGAAACAACCTTAAATTCATCAATGCCATAAGCATGTGGACTCGGCGCGTCATTGACGTTGCCCAAGTGCCATTTACCAAAATGTCCTGTTCGATATCCATTCGCTTGTAGAACTTGCGTGATGGTCTGTACCGAAGGATCAAGATAGGGGGGTACCCCTTCTTGAGCCATTCGGTTGCGTTGCCGCTCAGGTCTGTAAATGTGATGGGATTGATGCTTAGCAGGGTAGTCGCCAGTCATAAACGCCACACGACTTGGAGAGCAGACTGGCGAATTAACATAAAACTGATGAAGCGCCTTTCCTTGCTGGGCTAGCTTATCGAGATTTGGGGTTTTGAGATATGGGTGGCCAAAACAGCCGAGGTCTTGCCATCCCTGGTCATCTGCAAGGATGAGGATGATATTGGGTTTCGGCTGTAGTGTTTTTCGCATCTATGCTTGGTTTTTAATTGAACGCTTACATTCAGGCTTGTATACCGTTTTGAGTTGCCCAATTTGCTGCCATGTTTAGTCCCATATACTTGGCATTCCAAACCTTGCGCGCTTGCAAAATGGCCAGTAAGTTTGCATGGGATTGATCGACAGCGACCTCTCTGAAGTCCAGGACCACTATGATATCATGCGAACTTGTGTTGGCTGGCCGTGCTTAACGAAGCAATCAATTTTGAGAAAGAGTGCATTTTTGTCGCTGTGCCGAAGACTGGGTCGACCTCTGTGCGATCCCAGCTTCGCTACAGAGGAGGGGCCTGCCTGATTCCCAATCCCCATTTAAGCATTATCCAGATTCGCGATTCGCTATACACATGTCTTCTTATTAATTCGCTGGGGCAAAACTCAACCTTCCCGTCTCGGGAAGTGCCGGCCGATGCCGAGATACGTATACACGCTAAGCAGGTATTTGAAAGCTTCTTTAAGTTTGCTGCAGTTCGAAACCCGTGGGCAAGAGCTGTTTCTCTCTACTCTCGCCGTGAAGGTGTCAGGCTGAGCGACCGCATGTCATTCCAGGATTTCTGTGTAGATCATTACTACGCCAGTGATACTTGTCGGCACCCTACCCTGCATCGTAATCAGCTGGATTGGCTTATTGATGAGAATGGTATCTCCCTAATGAACTATACCTACAAGCTCGAAGAGTTCGCAACGGCAGTTAAGGACATTGCGCGCATGACAGATCAGCGCATACGTCTTTCGGCAAGCCCTGAGAATGTGAATCCCATGTCTTTATCCTCGGCCTATCGAGATCTGTACACACCCGAGGCGCGCGACTTAATTGCCAGGAGGTTCGAGCGGGATATTGAATATTTTGGATACTGCTTTTAACCCAGAGTGTTTCGTGGTGACTGCTTCTTGCTTGTGTCAGGAATCAGCAGCGGGAACCCAAGCTCCTCTCGCTCGGCCAGCCAGGCCTCGGCCACCTGGCGGGCCAGGGTGCGGATGCGGCCGATGGTGGCGGTGCGCTCAGTGACCGAGATCACGCCGCGGGCCTCCAGCAGGTTGAAGGTGTGGCTGCACTTGAGCACAAAATCGAGGGCCGGGGCCGGCAGCTTGCGGGCCACCAGATCGGCCGCCTCCGCCTCGTAGAGGGCGAACAGCTGCTGCAGCCGCTCCGGGTTGGAGGCCTCGAAGTTGTAGGTGCACTGGCCCTTCTCGAACGGCAGCCAGATGTCGCCATAGGAGCGCTCTGCGTTCCAGCTGAGCTCCCAGATGCTCTCCACATCCTGGAGGTACATGGCCAGGCGCTCGAGGCCGTAGGTGATCTCGATCGACACGGGCCGGCAGTCGAGGCCCCCGCATTGCTGGAAGTAGGTGAACTGGGTCACCTCCATGCCGTCGAGCCACACCTCCCAGCCCACGCCCCAGGCGCCGAGGGTGGGCGACTCCCAGTTGTCCTCCACGAAGCGGATGTCGTGGTCGGCGGCGCGGATACCCAGGGCCTCCAGGGAGGCCAGGTAGGTCTCCTGGATGCCGTCGGGCGACGGCTTGATCAGCACCTGGTATTGGAAGTAGTGCTGGGCCCGGTTGGGGTTGTCGCCGTAGCGGCCGTCGGTGGGGCGGCGGCAGGGCTCGGGGTAGGCCACCGCCCAGGGCTCCGGGCCGATCGCCCGCAGCACCGTGTGGGGGCTCATCGTGCCGGCGCCCTTCTCGGTGTCGTAGGGCTGTAGCAACAGGCAGCCCTGATCCGCCCAGAAGCGGTTCAGGGTGCCGATGATGTCCTGGAAGTGCATGGTGGCGGCGCCCGACGCTGCCATTGTTCCAGCGCACCGGCTCCAGCGCACCGGCTCCAGTGCGCCGGTCGGGGTCAGCCGGCGGGGATGCGCAGCTTCTGGCCGGGGAAGATCAGGTCGGGATCCTCAATCACCTCACGGTTGGCCTCGAAGATCTCGGTGTAGCGGGCGCCATTGCCGTAGGCCCGCTCGGCGATGCCCCAGAGGGTGTCGCCCTGCTCCACCAGGATGAAGGTGGACTCGCTGCCATCGGGTTTCTGCAGGGAGGCGGCCTCCACCTGGCCAACCCCCTCCACGTTGCCGGCGATCAGCACGGCCTTTTCAAAGGCGGCCTGGTCGGCGGCACTGCCGGCGATCGTGACGGTCTCGCCATCCACAGCCACCTGCAGACCCTGCACGCCGGGGTTGTTCTTCTCCACGTGCTGCTTGAGCTTCTCGGCGGCCTTGGCGGAATCCTCGCCGCGGTTGAACACCTTCTTGCCGATGTTGCCGGCGAACTTGAACAGGGGGACACCCATGAACAGCAGGGAGAGACTGCAGGGAGGCTAGGCAGATGCGGCAGTTCGGGCCACCGGTTCAGCGGCCTCCCCCTGATCGAGGCACACCACCCGGTCGCGGCCCTCCCGCTTGGCCCGGTAGAGGGCCTGATCGGCCCGCAGCAGCAGCTCCTGATCCGTTTCCCCCGGCCGGAAGGTGGTGACACCGCAGCTGATGGTGGGGTTGGCTGGCAGGTGAATGGGCTCGCTGCGCAGGGCCTGGCGCAGGGCTTCCCCCCGCGCGATGGCCTGGGCCGCGCCGCAGCCCGGCATCAGGATCAGAAACTCCTCGCCCCCCCAGCGGAACACCCGATCACAACGGCGAATCGCGCGCTGCAGCCGGCCCGCCACATGCTGGATCACCTGGTCGCCGAGGGCGTGGCCATGGGTGTCGTTGATGGCCTTGAAGAAGTCGATGTCGAGCAACAGCAGCGCCAGGGGCTGCTGCCGCCGGACCGCCTCCTGCACCAGCTCGGCGAACAGGGGATCGAAGGCGGTGCGGTTGAGCAGGCCGGTGAGCTTGTCGGTGTTGGCCTGCAGCTGCAGACGCCGCTGGTAACTGCCCACGGTGGCGTTGGCCAGCAGCAGCACCACCGCCGAAACCAGCAGGGCGATCAGCAGGTGCCGCCACAGGATCGGCAGCAGGGCGTCCTGGCCGGGATCGCTGTGCTGGAGCACCACCAGCACCCCGCCCAGCTCGGGGATCTGGCGGCTGTTCACGAACAACTGGCCCTGGCCCTGGCCGAGCTGCAGGGAGGCCTGGGGCTCCCGCAGCAGCCGGGCGGCATGGGGCGCCAGGCCCGGCATCGCCTCCAGGCTCGCGGGGGCCTGGGGGGCTGAGGGGCCGTCGGAGGAGAGCAGCACCCGACCATCCCGCGCCACCAGCAGCACCTGGGCGCCATAGCGCTGCTGGTAGGCGCTGAGCTCCCGCGACAGCTCGCGCACGTCAATCCCCAGGCCGATGGCGCCGATCAGGCGGCCGGCCCGGTCCGCCACCCGGAAATTGGAGAAGGCGGTGACCCGGGAGGGATCGGCCGTGTCGCGGTCGATGTTCACTTCAAAGGGAACGGCCGAGCTGCGCAGCCGGTAGTACCAGCGGTCGCCGGGGTCGCCGGCGGACACGATCTTGAGCACCCCGTCGGGGTGGTAGTACCGGCCGCTGCGCTCGGACACGAAGAACGCCGTGGTGACGCGGTACTGACTGAGAAGGTCGCGCAGGTACTCCACCATCTCGGCCTCGTCGCGCTCGCCCTCCTCCACCCATTGGCGCAGGAAGGTGTTGCGGGCCATCGAGGACGACACCAGCACCGGTCGGGTGAGGCTGCGCTCCAGATCCGCGGAGATCGCCTTGGCGGTGAGCGGCAGGGTGGAGTTGGCGAGCTGGCGGTTGAGGGTGCCGCGCAGGCTGAAGTAGCTCAGGGCGCTGGTGCCACCGAAACCCAGCAGCAGCAGCAGGCCCATGGTGGGCAGGAAGGGAAAGCGCTGCAGGGGGGCCAAGACGCGATGGCTCGCTGGAGGGGAGGCGCTGGGCTGGGAATGCATGGGATGGCATTCACCACGCGTAGCCGGGCAAGCAACTCCTGAAACGGGGTTCGCTAGACCCACCCAACCTAATCGCCGAGCCCTGATTAGCCGAAAAGATCAGCAGAAGTGCGGAGCAGCATTAGGCCACCAGCTGCAGCACGCCCATCAGGCCAGCGGCCAGGGGGCGATGGCGGGCCTCCCGGAAGCCGGCCTGCCGGGCCAGCGCTTCCTGTTCAGGGCCGCTGGGGAAGCGCCGCAGGCTGGCCTCCAGGTAGGCGTAGTGCTCACTCACGCCGAAGCGCTCGGCGGTGGGCACCACCAGCCGCCGCAGATAAAGGCGCTGAAAGCTGGCCACGGGCTCGCCGGGTCGGTTGAAATCGAGCACCGCCGCCCGGCCGCCGGGGCGCAGCAGGCGGCGCAGTTCCAGCAGGCCGGCGGCCGGGTCGGCCAGGTTGCGCAGGCCGTAGGCCATCACGGCGCCGTCGGCCGAAGCGGCGGGCAGACCGGTGGCCAGGGCATCCCCCTGCTGCCAGCGCAACGGCAGCCAGGGCTGAAGCCGGCCGCGGGCGGCGGCGATCTCCAGGGGCTCGGCGGCGGCATCCAGGCCTAGCACCGTGCCCCCCGGCCGCACCCGGGCGGCCAGCAGCAGGGCCAGATCGCCGGTGCCACAGCAGAGATCGAGCAGGTGCTGGCCGGCGGAGGGCTGGATCCAGGCCAGGGCCTGGCGTTTCCAGAGGCGATGGAGACCGAGGCTGAGCAGGTCGTTGAGCTGGTCGTAACGCGGGGCGATCTGATCGAACAGCTGCCGCACTGCGGCGGGATCGCCGGGGCTAAAACTGCCCATCCCAGGGCAGCTCGAACGAGGCCGGCAGGGAGGCGGGCAGATCGGCCTCAGCCAGGCCGGCGGCGTTCAGTGGGCTGCCGGGGGACCCCAGGGATGCCCACTCGGGTCCGGTGAGGGTGATCACCATCACCGTGGCCAGTCCCACGGCTGCCGAACACACCATGCAACCGGCGAGCATCAGCGAAAACTCCTGGCGGTCGTTGGCGGCCTGCATCAACTGCAGGGCCCAGGCCACCAGGGCGATCACCGCCACCACCAGCAGCAGGGCGATCAACGAGGGCAGCGGGGCATGCAGGACGGCCAAAACGGCGACAGACAAGTTTTGACTGAGAACAAGGTAACGGCAGGTAACAGCCGGCCGCGTCAGCGCCCTGGGGGGGGCGTGGCTTCCGGCGTGGCTCACCCCTGTGGAGCGGTGGTGAGCGGCCGGATCGGCAGCCCCCGGGCCAGCAGATCGGCCTTGATCTGTTCCACGGACAGCACGCCATCATGCAGGAGGGAGGCCAGCAGGGCTGCCGCGGCGTGGCCCCCGGCCGGTCCTGGATCCAGGGCCGCGGCGATGTGGTCGATGCAGCCGGCGCCACCAGAGGCGATCACGGGCACGTCCACCGCATCGGCCACCGCCTGGGTGAGGGCCAGGTCGTAGCCGGCCTGGGTGCCGTCGCCATCCATCGAGGTGAGCAGGATTTCGCCGGCGCCGAGGGCCACCACCCGCTCGGCCCAGGCCACCGCATCGAGGCCGGTGTTCTCGCGGCCGCCCTTCACGTACACATCCCAGCCCCCACTGTCCCGGGCCCGGGCATCGATCGCCACCACGATGCACTGGCAGCCGAAGCGCTCGGCACCGCGGGCCACCAGCTTCGGATCGCCCACGGCGGAGGAGTTGAGGCTCACCTTGTCGGCCCCGGCGCGCAGCAGCTCGGTGATGCCCTCCACGCTGCTGATGCCGCCGCCCACGGTGAAGGGGATGGTCACGGCCTCGGCGGTGCGGCGCACCAGGTCCACCAGGGTGCCGCGGCCCTGGTGGGAGGCGGCGATGTCCAGGAACACCAGCTCATCGGCCCCGGCGACGCTGTAGCGGCAGGCCAGCTCCACCGGATCACCGGCATCGCGCAACCCCACGAAGTTCACCCCCTTCACCACCCGGCCATCGGCCACGTCGAGGCAGGGAATGATGCGCTTGGCAACCATGGGCGTCTGGCGGGCGGGGAAAGGATGGGACTGGGGCGGGGCTGGGCAGCGACTCACTGTTAGGGTTGCGCCACTTTTCAGTCGCGCCGCCCCATGGCCCAGGCTGCCACGATCAACGTCGGTTCCAAGGTGCGCATCACCCGCGTGCGCGACCGCATCCCCGCCGACCTGGTGTCGGCCCTCAAGGCCGATGCCAGCGGCACGGTGAAGGGATTCCGCACTGTGGACGGCAAGGGGATCGGCGTGGTGGTGGAGCTGGCAGGCGGCCAGACCGCCTGGTTCTTCGACGACGAAGTGACCCCCGCCTGAGACCCGGTTTGACCAAAGCTCCCAACCCCGAAGCCAGCAGCGGATCGGCAGCGCGTCAGCTGCTGGGGATGAAGGGTGCCGCCGGCACCAGCAACATCTGGAAGATCCGGCTACAGCTGATGAAACCGGTGACCTGGATCCCGTTGATCTGGGGGGTGCTGTGCGGCGCGGCTGCGAGCGGCAATTTCCACTGGACCCCCAGTGAGGTGGGCGCCTCGATCGCCTGCATGCTGATGAGCGGCCCCCTGCTGGCCGGCTACACCCAGACGATCAACGACTACTACGACCGCGAGATCGACGCGATCAACGAGCCCTACCGGCCGATTCCCTCCGGGGCGATCCCCCTGGGCCAGGTGAAGGCCCAGATCTGGATCCTGCTGCTGGCGGGCCTGGGCGTGGCCTACGGGCTAGACCTATGGGCCGGCCACAGCACGCCCGTGCTCTTCCTGCTGGCCCTGGGGGGCTCTTTCGTGAGTTTCATCTACTCAGCGCCGCCGCTCAAGCTCAAGCAGAACGGCTGGCTGGGCAACTACGCCCTCGGCGCCAGCTACATCGCCCTGCCCTGGTGGGCGGGCCAGGCCCTGTTCGGCCAGCTCACCTGGACCACCGCCCTGCTCACCCTGGCCTATTCCCTGGCGGGCCTGGGCATCGCCGTGGTGAACGACTTCAAGAGCGTGGAGGGAGATCGGGCCCTGGGGCTGCAGTCGCTTCCGGTGGTGTTCGGCATCGAGAAGGCCAGCTGGATCAGCGCGGCGATGATCGATGTGTTCCAGCTGGCGATGGTGGCGGTGCTGATCGCCATCGGCCAGCATTTCGCCGCCGTGCTGCTGGTGCTGCTGATCGTGCCCCAGATCACCTTCCAGGACATCTGGCTGCTGCGGGATCCGGTGGCGTACGACGTGAAATACCAGGCCAGTGCCCAACCCTTCCTGGTTCTGGGAATGCTGGTCACGGCCCTGGCCATCGGCCACAGCACCCTGGTGGCCTGAGATGACCGACACCGCCGTCAGTCGCCCCCGCACCGTTCGCCGGCGTGAACCTCGCAGGGGTAACCCGGTGGTGCCGGTACTGGCGGCCGCGGCGATCGGCGGAGGCGCGGCCGTGGTGCAGTCGGTGGCGGTGCGCGGTTTTGACGCCCTGCTGCCCGATGCCCGCGGCATCAGCCACTTCAACCGCCCGGGCACGCTCACGATCCTGGCGGCCGACGGCTCGGTGGTGCAGAAGCAGGGGCCGGTGAGCCGCGAGAAGCTCAGCAGCGGCGCCATCCCCCCCCTGGTGGAGCGGGCCTTCATCGCCGCAGAGGACCGCCGCTTCTACAACCATGACGGCGTTGATTTGTATGGCATCAGCCGGGCGATGGTGCGCAACATCTCCCGGGGTTCGGTGGAGGAGGGGGCCAGCACGATCACCCAGCAGCTGGCCCGCACGGTGTTCCTCAGCCAGGACATCAGCCTGCTGCGCAAGCTGAAGGAGGCGGCCCTGGCCGGCAAGCTCGAGCGCCAGCTGAGCAAGCGCCAGATCCTCACCGAGTACCTCAACCTGGTGTATCTCGGCTCCAGTGCCTATGGCGTCTCCGATGCGGCCTGGGTGTACTTCTCCAAGACCCCCGAGCAGCTCACCCTGCCGGAGGCTGCCCTGATCGCCGGCCTGCCGCCGGCTCCCTCGGTGTACTCGCCCCTGGTGAATCAGGATCTGGCACTGCAACGCCGCCGCATCGTGCTGCGCAGGATGCGCGAGCAGGGCTTCATCACTGCGGCCCAGGAGAGCGAGGCCGCCAACGCACCCCTGGCTCTCAAGCCAGCCGATCCCAAGTATTTCGACAGTACAGCCCCCTGGTACAGCAGCTGGGTGGCCCTGGAGCTGCCCCGGGTTCTCACCAAGGAGCAGCTGGAGGTTGGGGGGCTCACCGTGCGCACGGGAATGGACCCGGCGATCCAGGCCGAGGCCCAGAAGGTGATCAATGCCCGGGCCGGCAGCATGGAAGGCGGCCTGGTGGCGATGGAGCCGGGCACCGGCCTGGTGCGGGCCATCGTGGGCGGCAAGGACTTCAACCGCAGCCAGTTCAACCGGGCCGTGCAGGCCCTGCGCTCGCCGGGCTCCACCTTCAAGCTGTTCGCCTACACGGCCGCCCTGGAAGCGGGGATGACGCCGGAGGACACGGTGAACGACAAGACCCGCTGCTACAAGGAGGGCTGGCCGCCCAAGCAGTTCTGCATCCCCGGAGCGGGGCAGATCAGCATGGCCCAGGCCGTGTCCCAGTCGAAGAACGCTGCCGCGGTGGCCGTGGCGGAGAAGGTGGCCTACCCGCGGGTGGTGGATGTGGCTCGCCGGCTGGGGATCACCGGCACGGTGGGGGAATACCCGGCCATGGTGCTGGGCTCCAACGAGAAAAACATGCTGGAGATGACGGCCGCCTTCGCCGCGATCAACAACCGAGGCATCTATGTAGAGCCCACGCCCTTCGAGGAGATTCTCGGCCCCGATGGCCAGCTGCTCTACAGCCGCCGCACGGATGGCAAGCCGCCCAAACGGGCGGTGAGCAGCGATGTGGCCGATGCGATGACCTGGATGCTGCAGAGGGTGGTGAGCAGTGGCACGGGCACCGGAGCCGGCCTCTACGACCGCCCGGTCGCCGGCAAGACCGGTACCGCCGAAGGCGCCCGCGACCTGTGGTTCATCGGCTCGATTCCCCAGCTCACCACTGCGGTGTGGTTCGGCTACGACGGCAACTACAAGACCGGCAGCAGCAGCGCCCAGGCGGCGGCGGCCTGGGGTGCCTTCATGGCCGGGATCAGAAAGAGCTTCCCGGTGCAGGAGTTCCCGCCCAAACCGGTGTTGGAAGGCCGCTTCGTGCCCTACGTGCCGCCCAAGGAGAAGAAGAAGCCCGCCGCCGCTGAGCCCCAGCGCCGCGAGCGCCAGGAGCCCTGGGAGCCGCCCGATGTGATGGCCCCCGACAGCCGCTGGGAGCCGCCCGCCTCCGAGCCGCCGAGCTGGGAACCTCCCGCGGAGGATGGCGAGCCCCGCGCCCGGCGCCGCTCGGAGCCGGATCCGGTGTGGAACGACCCCGAGCCCAGCTGGAGCGAACCGCCGCCCCCGGCCCCGCGGCCACGGCCCCAGGCGGCTCCAGCCCCCGCACCGCCGCCGGCACCAGCTCCGCAACCGCCTCCAGCCGCAGCCCTGCCGGTGGCTGCGCCGCCCCCGCCCCCGCCACCACCGCCGGTGGAGCCGCCACCGCTGCCACCACTCCCCTGAGCAGATCCCCTGAGCAGAACCCCTGAGCAGGTTCCTCAGCCGGCCGTGGTGGCCAACACGGCGGCATAGAAGCCATCCCCGGCGCCCGGCCCCGGCCACCACTGCTGGCTGAAACGCAGTGCGAGCCGGGGATGGCGGGCCAGCAGGGCGTCGATCAGCTCGCCGTTCTCGGCCGGGTGCACGGTGCAGGTGGCGTACACCAGCAGGCCGCCGGGTCTGAGCAGGGGCAGCAGAGCCTCCAGCAGCTGCTGCTGCAGGGCCACCAGCCCGCCGATCGCCGCCGGCTCGATCCGCCAGCGGGCGTCGGCATGGCGGGCCAGGGTGCCCAGGCCCGAGCAGGGGGCATCGAGGAGCACGCGATCAAAGGCTCCCCGCCACTCGGGCCGCTCCACGGCCAGCTGGGCGGCGTCCGCCACCAGCTGATGGATGCAGCCCAGCCCCAGGCGCTCGGCGTTGCGCTCCAGCCGCCGCAGCCTTGCCTCGGCGCGGTCGACGGCCCAGATCTCGCCCTGGTCGCCGAGCAGCTCGGCCAGGTGGGTGCTCTTGCCGCCCGGGGCAGCGCAGGCATCGAGGATTCGCTGACCTGGGGCGGGGTCGAGCAGGGGGGCGATACGCTGGGCGCTGCGGTCCTGCACACACCAGTGGCCCTCGGCGTAGCCGGGCAGCTGGCGCAGGTCGCCCACCCGGCCGCTGAGGGCGATGGCCTGGGGTTCGGCCAGGGCCTCGGCGGCCACGCCCGCCTGCTGCAGGGCCGCCAGCACCGACTCGCGGCTGGCGCGCAGCGGGTTCACGCGCAGGTCCAGGCCGGGGGGCTGGTTGCAGCTGGTGGCGAAGGCCTCGGCCCGCTCCGGCGGCAGCCACTGCAGCAGCAGCTCGGCGAGCCAGGCGGGCAGGGAGTGGCGCAGCCCCAGGGAATCCGCCGCCGACAACTCCCCCTCCAGCTGGGGCAGCCCCTGCCAGGGCGCCGTGACGGCGGACAGCTCGGCGCGGCGGCGCAGCAGGGCACGGAGCATCCCATTGGCCACGGGCGCCAACCGCCCCAGGCCGGCCCGCTTGGCCAGCTCCACCGTGGTGTTCACGGCGGCGGCGGCCGGCACCCGCCCGCTGAACAGCAGCTGATAACAGCCCAGGTGCAGCAACCAGCGCAGCCGGGGCGGCTGGCGCGCGGCCGGCACCTTGCCGAGGGCATCGAGCCAGGCATCGAGCAGGCGCCGCTGGCGGATGGCGCCGTAGGCCAGCTCGGTGGCCAGGGCCCGGTCGGCGGGCTCAAGGGGCAGGCGGTTGAGCTCCCGCTCCAGGGCACCGTCGGCATAGGCCCCGGCCGCCACCGCCTGCAGCACCTGCCAGGCCAGCTGGCGCGGCGCCAGGCCGATCGGGGCCGCCTCAACCGTCAAGCGCATTCTCCAGGGGTGGAACCCACAGATAGCGCCCCAGGGGCAGGCGGCCCTCGCCGTCCACCGGGATCCCCTCGGCCAGCAGCAGCTCCCGCTGGATCCAGTCGCTGCCCTCGCGGCTGGGGGTGAAGCTGATCTGGCCCCTGGCATTCACCACCCGCTGCCAGGGCACCTCAGAGGGCAGGGGCAGGCGGCGCAGGGCCCAGCCCACCTGGCGGGCGCAGCCGTAGGCGCCGATCAGCTCGGCGATCTGGCCGTAGGTGGCCAGGCGGCCGCGGGGGATGCGGGCCACTGCGGTATGGACCCGCTGGTCGAAGCCGGCAGGAGCAGGCCTGGGAGCTGGCAATTCGGGGCTCCCTGGGGACATCACGGGCGTACGCGACAACGGGGAATCCTGGCGCTGATCCAAGCCCGCCCTAGGCTTAAAGTGCTTGATGCCTCGCATCAGATGCGCACCACCCTCACCCTGGATGACGACGTACTGGCGGCGGCCAGGGTGCTTGCACGGCAGCGGCGGCAGCCGATCGGCAGCGTGATCAGCGCTCTGGCGCGGCAGGCCCTGGCCACCCCAACCCAGCCAGCGACCAGTCCTGTCCAGACGCAACGCAACGGCCTGCCCCTGTTGCCGCTTCAACCCGGCGGCGCTCCGGTGGATCTTGAGCTGGTGAATCAGCTGCGGGACGAGACGCCGTGAGCCAGCCAGGGGATCAGCGCACCGCCCTGCTGGATGTGAATGTGCTGATTGCACTGGTGGACCCGCGCCACGTGCACCATGAGCTCTGCCATCAATGGTTCGCGGATCAGGGAGAGCGGCCATGGGCCACCTGTGCGATCACCCAGAACGCCGTGCTGCGGATCCTGGGCCACCCCCGCTATCCGAATTCGCCGGGCTCACCCGCCGTGGTGAGCGCGGTGCTGCGCCAGTTGGTGGTCCACCCCCGGCACCGGTTCTGGGGCACAGCACCAAGCCTGCTCGACCATCTGGCGGTGGACACCGACCAGCTGCTGGAGTCGGGCCAGATCACCGATGCCTATCTGCTGGCCCTTGCGGTGCACCACTGGGGCGTGCTGGCCACCCTCGACACCCGCCTCAATCCCCGTAGCGTGAACCAGGGCACCGAGGCGCTCGAAACCCTGCAGCCGCAGACCCGCCGCTGATCCCCAGCAGGCCCCGGCGGCACAGCAGGCCCCAGCCACCATTGCGAACTGGAGTGGCGAACTCCAGTGATGCCGCCGAAATGACGGTCGTTCGGCGATTTCTGCAGCCGCCAGCGGGCAATGTCTTCCTGTTCGGCCCCCGTGGCGCCGGCACATCCACCTGGCTGGAACCAGGGGTGTTGCGCCCCTGCAGGCCCGGCCGGAGCCCCATGCAGCGTGCCTGGCCGGGCTATGCCCAAATTCAGCGGCAGTGGGCATAGCCGAGCAGCAACCCTGCCAACTCTGTTGATCTTTGCAAATAAAAGCCTCACAAGCTGTAAACAGCGTTTCTTTTGGCGACCATCTCAGACTGTGTTGGTTTGGAAACGTAGGCGCACCATGTCACGACGTCGAGGTCGACACATTGATTTCGTTAATTCCAGCCCCCTCCCGTAGGAGTAGCCCTGCAGGCGATCGCCGATGATCCGGTGGCCTATCGATCCGAAACCGTACCGAGGGAATCAACCGGAGACAGATTTGCTCTGGGCACAACGGGAGTGCATTCATCGGCGCAGTAGCTGCCTTTGAGGGTTTTGGAGTAGCTTTAAGCGGTGTTAACTCAGGCTGAATCAGCATCTGCAGCACATCCGTGTTGATTTGCTGCGGTTAGGGATTTCAGCTCCGCTGCGACGGTGCTCCCCATCAACCAGCCTCCCCTCGTTGCCTCCCCTGCTTCATGCCATCGCCATCAGCCATCCCTCCTGTCCTCGACCCCAAGGTTCCTTTGCTGGCCCGTGCCTGCGGCCGCACATTGTTTCTGGCCTTTGTGGTGGTGATCCTCGCGGCAACCCTGCCCTTCCAGCCACTCTCACTGGCCTGGGGAACGCAGTTCTCCACCTTCATCGTGGACGTAGCCTCCCTGCCACTGCTGGGGGTGGGCCTGTTGCGCCTCGCCACCCTCCTTCAACCCGAACCGGATCCACAGAGCGAACGCAAAGAAGCTCTGGCCCTGGCAAAGCAGAAGGATGCGGCCCTGCTGCTGTGCCGTCTCGGAATGATCAGCCTGGCTTTGCTGGCTCTCTGGCAGATCCCGCTGATGTTCGGCAGCATTGCCACGCTTGAGCAACAGAACCAGGTGCGCTCCGGCCAGCTCAACCAGCGCATCAGCCAGGGGGAAGAGACCATCCGCCGGGCACCAGCAGCTGTGATTGAACGGGAATGGCAGCGGCTGAATGCCGCCGGCGCTCCTGGCATCACGCCGAACATCCGCGATCCCGAACAGCAACGGCAGGTGCTGCTGAAACAGCTGCAGCGCCAGCAACAGCAACTGGGCCGCACCATCGGCACCCGCGATCTGCAGGGTCGCTTCCTGGTGGTGAGGAACAGCCTGCGCAACATGGCTCTGAGCGGCGTTTACATCGCCGGCTTCCTGGCCATCGGCAAGCGACGCCGCTGAGCAGCCGCTGCAACGCGCTGCTGGAAGCTGGGATCACCCGTTCCGCGCTTCTCTGCCCGATGCCCCTGCTGCCGCGCCGCTTCGAACGCATTAAGGCCGTGCTCGATCGGCGCATGGGCGACCTCACGGTGCTGCTGGAGCACGTGGAGAAGCCCCACAACCTCTCGGCGATCCTGCGCAGCTGCGACGCGGTGGGGGTGCTGGAGGCCCATGCGGTGTGCCTGGCCGGGCGGCTGCCCACCTTCAACAGCACGGCCCAGGGCAGCCAGAAGTGGGTGCCGCTGCAGCTGCACGGCTCGAGCACTGAAGCGCTGCAGGCCTTGAAGGCCAGAGGCTTCAAGGTGTTCGGCACCATGCTCAGCGCGTCGGCGGTGGACTACCGCAGCTGCGACTTCACCGGCCCCACGGCGCTGGTGCTGGGGGCAGAGAAGTGGGGGCTCAGTCCGGAGGCGGCCGCGCTGGTGGACCAGGCGGTGACCATCCCGATGCGGGGCATGGTGCAGTCGCTGAATGTGAGCGTGGCCACGGCCACGCTGCTGTTTGAGGCCCTGCGCCAGCGCCAGGCGGCCGGGCTGGTGCCGGAGGCGGGCGAGGGGTTGGAGCCGGAGCAGTACCGCAGGCTGCTGTTCGAATGGGCCTACCCCCAGGTGGCGGCCTGGTGTGCCCGGGAGGGGCGCCCCTACCCGGCGCTGGATGGGGAGGGGGCGATCGCCGAGGACCTGCCGCGCACAGTGAAACTGCGCTGCTGAAGGGCGATCAGCTGTGGGGCGCGTCGCTGCTGGCGCGGGGCAGCCACAGGGCCAGGGCCAGCCCGAGCAGCTCCAGCAGGAGCTGGCGGCCGCCGAGGAGCACCACCACCAGCACGATGGCAGCAAAAAACTTGAGCAGCAGCTCCCACACGTCGTCGCGGTTCTCGCAGGCCGCTCCCCACAGCCCGGCGGCCAGCAGCAGCAGCAGCAGATCCAACCACCAGGGCATGGGCGTGGGGGAGGGCAGCCGCTGAATCTCCTCCTATTGTGCGGCGCGCGACGCCTGGCCGCTGCCGCTCAGCCAGCTCTCCAGCCCTTCGCCGAGGAAGGAGAGGCCGAGCACCAGCACGAACATGGCCAGGCCGGGGTAGAGGGCGGTCCACCAGATGCCGGTGGGCAGGGCGGTGAGCGCCTGCTGCAGGTCGCCGCCCCACTCGGGGATGGTTTCGGGCAGGCCCAGGCCGAGGAAGCCCAGGCCGCCGAGCACCAGCACGGCATCGGCGGCGTTGAGGGTGAGCAGCACCGGCACCGAGGTGATCACGTTGCGCAGCAGGTAGCGGCGCAGGATCCACAGGGGCCCGGCACCGAGCGACTGGGCCGCCTCCACGTAGAGCTCGGCCTTCACCTGGGCGCTCTGGTTGCGCACCACGCGGAAGTACTGGGGGATGTACACCACGCAGAGGGCGGCGGCGGCGTTGGGCAGTCCGCGGCCGAGCAGAAAGGCCAGCACCACCGAGAGCAGCAGCACCGGCAGGGTGTAGAGGGTGTCCATCAGCAGCACCAGCAGCCGGTCCACCCAGCCGCCCAGGTAGCCGCTCACCATGCCCAGGGGCACGCCCACCACCAGGGCCACCACCAGGGCCAGCACCACCACCTGCAGGGCCACGCCGCTGGCCGCCAATGTGCGCACGCACACGTCGCGGCCAAGGCGGTCGGTGCCGCACCAGTGGGCGGCGGAAGGGGGGGCGTAGATCGGGCTGTCGAGGCCGGCATTGGGCTCCGGCAGCCAGCCGACCTGCACCAGCAGGGGCGTGACCAGGGCCGCCAACACGTAGAGCAGCACGATCACGATGCCCCAGCGGGCCATCCGGGCCGAGAGGCTGGGGGCGAGGCTGCGCAGTGAAGCGGTCATGGGGCGACCCTACGCAGCGGCGGGAGCAGCGGCAAGGGTGGCGGCACCCTGACTCGGCAATCGTTCGATCAGATCGAATGATTAACACGATTAAGCCGCACGAATGGCAGGGTGCCTGGAGCTGTGCGCCCATGGAGGGCTGGATCCACCGCGGGGGCGTCCCACCGAGTGGTGTAAATCCTGAGGAGCAGCACCGGCTACGCCGGTGCTGGCGGTCTCGTCCTCAGAGCCCTTGCGGGGGAATGGGTGGG